>ERZ652156.196-NODE-196-length-21280-cov-13.2968_pt1 | contig 21280 bp, 33 predicted proteins | sample MGYA00514760_ERZ652156 | MGnify/ENA metagenome assembly ERZ652156
GTCAGATGTGTATAAGAGACAGGCTCCTGAGCTGCCTGTAGTATGTCATCCTTATGGTCGGCCTTCATACGGTCGAACCACTTCTTGCCACGCATGGGTGCACCGGCATAGGCCAGTTCCCGGTCCGTAGGGACTTTTATCTCGTTTTTCTTTGCCCAAGGGCTGCCTGTTGTCGGCGATACATACAGGATGCCCTCATGCAGGTAATGGGCATAAGGTCCTGGGGTGTCAATCTGCCCTGAGCCAATCACCGTCGACAGCACCATCATATGTGCCAACTCCCCAGCCTGTCTGCGCGGCATATAATCCACCACATATCTCATGCACTCATTATCTATTAGCTTCTGAACACTCCCACCAATTTGAAGCCCATTACGCTTGAGCAACTCCTCTGTTGATAGCGTCTCCAGTTTCACATCCATGGTCCCACCTCCTACTTGCCTTATCATCCCCCTCACCTTATACTGTACTTACAGGCGTTGCAGCGCCGAGTATAATGAAGGGAGGAAGTTTTAACATGATTGAGCAATCCACCCGACTCTATCACTGTCATAAACTCAAAAAGAATGTCCATATTTTTGAAGATTATGAAGTTATCAACGGGACTCGTACCCTATTGCGCTGTTCATGTCCAAATTACAGGGGCATGGCGGCTGACGGGCGCAAATGTAATGGTCTAGATGATTATGACCAGCCGTGTGGCTATTCGGAATATCCAAAAAGTCAATGACCTTTTCCATCATACCATCATTACATTCACATGGCGGTGTATAACAGTAAAGGCGTAAACAGCACTTCGTACAGTCAGCTTTTTCTTGTATGCAGTGCTGTTTAATTGCCCTGTAAAACTCAATTTGTTCCATGCTCATTGCCTCCTACTTGCAGGCCAGTTCATAATGCTGCACTGACTCACTGCCATATAGCCGTTCATCTACCGTGACCACAGTAAGGAATCCATGGGCAACCTTGAAGGCTGCCAGTGACTTCGACATGGCCTCCTGGCTGCTGCAGTCTATCCCATCCTCAATAATACCCTTTACAACCAGGTCCTTACCCTGTGTCAGTTTTATGGGGCCGTCCAGGCTTTCCAGTGGGATGACCAGGAGGACGGATGTGCCGTCCCGCTGGCCAGTCTTAAGATAGGTGGACTGTCTCACATCCTCCCAGTACACACCCTCTATGGGCATCCTGGTGTACTTCTCGGCCTTCCCTTCCTTACCATACAGGTACAGTGTCACATCCACATTGGTATACATATCACACCCCCTGGTAACACAGGCCGGTATCCGCCAGCCATTTCATGATGATGTTACGCTGTTCCCTTCTGGTTGCCGCGGCAGATTCCTGGGCGCTGACAAAGCTGACTGAATAAGTGCCATTCTTCTCCGATGTCTTCCCTCCGGATTCCTTCTGCTGCTTCTCCATACGGTACTCGGATTCCGCCAGTTCACAGCAGCACATCTGTACCTCATCTGGGATTTCTACCACATCCTTCAGGCGGTTGAATGTATACCGGTCAATGACCTGGCTGGCACTACGCGCATAAAAAGGGAAGCCAGTTGTGATGACCGGCTTCCTCCCCTTCAGGTAATCGTTGATATAGTACATTTCGTCAGTGTATGCCTGCATCAGCCAATCCTCCTTACTTTTTCTGTTTGGATTCATCCGCTTTCAGGGCTTTGTTCTCCGCTTTCACCTGTTCATTCTCCATCCTCAGGGCTTCGTTCTCCGCCTTCAGGGCTTCCATCTCCTGCTCCATGGTCTTTGTGGTTTCTGCTCCGATTCCTACTTTTCTCATTCCGCTGCCTCCTTATGCTTTGTGGCTCAGATAGATACCAGCCACCTTGTTTTTATACACGTCCACCAGGCCGTATTTACGGTATTTGGAGATATAGCCATCTGCATTTGGGTTGTTATCCGGAGAGATTATGCTGGATGCCGTATGTTTATCAAATTTAATGATGGCCGGTTTATGGATAATCATGAAATTGATATCCTTACCATCATCCGCCTTCTTAAAATGCCCCAGCTCCTCCCCTGATGTCTTCCCATCCAACAGGTTGATGGCCGTATAAAACCGCGACTGCGGTACTGACTTCCTGACGGAAAAGGCAGAAAGGATTTCCCTGGACTTTGTGGTATCCAGCGCCATGATGCTGTTAAGCAATGTCGGTGTTGCATACAGCAGGCGGTTCTCTTCCGGTACCTCGTCCTCGTCCATCTTATTCTTGGCTTCCAGGAGGGCCGCCAGGAACTGCGATGCATCTGCATATGTAGCCGGGGCCGCCTTTGAGATGCCATCGATTCCTGCAAGGGTGGCAAATGTGAAGGCATCAGCCTCTGGGGCAACCTTCTCACGCTGCAGGGTGCTTCCGGCCATGCCGAATGCAATGTTGAATGTCTCCTGGTCATCCATGGTATCGACCATGATTCTTGTACCACGGTCATAATTGAAGGTGGTGGTCTTCCACACCACATTTACGGTCCCGTCCGTATACCCGCTGTTCCTGCTGTAATCACCAAGACCGGATACCTCAATCTGCGGATACAGGATTTCATTCGCATTGGCGCCGGCGCGCATCATTGACGCATCGCTGATGAGGTCTGCTGTCACGGATGCCAGCCTGTATACCTCATCCAGGAGCGCCGTATAATTCTTTGCTAATACAATATTGTTTGGCATAATCTCTTACCTCTCTCTTATTTTTTCTCTTCCGCCGGAAGCCCCATGGCTGCCCGGAGCGCGGCCGTGTTGGAATCAACCCCGCCTGCCCCTGCACCGCCTGTGGATGCAACCGGATTGTTAATAGGTTCTGTTGCGCCAAAAAGATAACCGTTATCCTTCTGGCAGGCTTCAATGGCAGCCTTTATGTCCGCAGTCTGGTCCTTGGATGATTTCAGGGTATCAACATCCAGCAGGGCCTTGATGGCCTTCGCATTACGTCCACCCGCCGCAGTAATGGCTGCCTCCAGGGATGTACCGAACTGCATGTCAGCAATCCTTGCCTCATACTCAGCCTTCGATGTCTCATACTTCGTCTTGTACTCCTCGACCTGGCCTTTTACCTGGTCATAGTCCTTGAAGCCATCAATCGTGGTATTTGCTTCCTGAAGCTGTGTCTTAGTCTGTTCCAGTTCTGCCTTAGTCTGTTCCAGTTCCCCCTTCGCGGCCTCGATGTCATTACCGTTTTCAGCCATGATGCTGTCCACCTGTTCCTTGGTCAGGCCCATGTCCTCTAAAAATTTACGTTTCATACTGCTCCTTTCTCACTACGCTTTTCTACGGGGTCGCATCCCTTGTGGTGGTAGTTTTACGCCGTGCCGGGCAAATTGTAAGCATAATAAAAGCACCTGACTACTCAGATGCTTCGCTCTCCCGTTTGTATTTATAATCCTTACATATATCCTCAGGCGGCTTTTGAGCCAATACAACTTCCCTTGGTATGCCTTGCGGATATACCCTGCATTTCATACCCTTTTCACAGTATTCACATTTTAAGCATATAGGAATCACAATCACCGCTTTCTCCACCTTTCAATATGTTTTATAACTAATTGCATAGCTTCATCCGGAACGGGCTCGTTATTCCTCATTCTCACAAATGCTTCGGCCAGGGTTTCAAATCCATCCTTCATGACATCCGAATATCCAGATACCCCCGGAACATATTGACCTTCCAATCGTTCTTTGAAGGCATTGTAACCAGAAATGGTTTTAAACTGTTGGCCTGCCATTACGTGGGTCATTTCATGGATAGCATGGTCCTTGATAGTGCGGCCGGCAAAGTATCCGGTCTCATAACCAGCCTTCACGATTCTTCTGAAATCAGAGAAATTATAGCCTTTATTAATCACGAACTCAACTTCCCTTGACCCATGATCATCAACCACCCTTGTCAGGTATGGGGTGTCAGGGTATCTGTCACTCACATCCTGCACTAACGCCCTGTCAATCCGAAAGTCATATTCCCGTTTCATTTCGTCTATCCCCGATTGGATTTCATCCACTATATCAGGGGTAATATTCTTTGCGTCCAAGGCTTCATTTGGAAGCCTTATCTCTTTTATTATATCATCTTTGGTATCCCCTGCAACTATATCCTTTGATACCCTCAACCGTTCACGCTGCTGCCGCAGCCCCATCTCCTTAGTGAAATCCACATAGGCCTTATTGGTCAGCCGCAACCGGCACTTAGCCGCCGTGATATCCTCCTTGTCAACTCCGGCCTTCTCCAGTAACTCCACATCCTGCTTCTGCTTGCGGATGGTACGTTCCAGTTTCCGCTGGTGCTGCAGTGCGCCATAGGTATCATATTCCCGGCCTCTATATACCCTCGTTTCATTCTCCCGCCGGTTCTGCTCTGCCAGCCACTCATCCGTGTATTTGCGCTTGCTGATACCAGGAAGGAAGGGAAATTTGATGTGGTAGCAGTTAATCCCAGCGAATCCCAGCATCTCACCCTCACCACAGATACTGTGCATCTCGGCTGTGCTGTAGACCTTCCCCTGCCAGCTCTGGTGATTGCGATACCCTATTCCAGTGTTCCTGGCGCCCATGTGCCAGTCTACCTCCCAATGGTCTGTCCCCAGCTCCTCGGCGTTCTTGTCGCTGACCTGTTTGGTCATCTGGGCCACACCTGTCATCACCGCGCGCCGAGCGGCCACCTCGATACGGTCAGACTTACCGGATGCATAATCCACAGTCCGGATGCCGCTGGCCGTCATCTCGTCAACCACCTCGCCGATGGCCTGGCTGTAGGTCCTGGTGCCTGTGGTGATTCCCAGCATTGCCTTATCCAGGCTGCGCTCCAGGTATTCAGAAAGCGGTGTAAACACTTTCTTGCCACCGCCTATCGGCACGTTGAAGCCCGTGGTCTGGGTTATGTTTTCCAAGGGTCTCAGGCTGTCCTTGGTCTGCCTCCTGGCAGCGTCCACAACCTGTTGGAGCCATTGGTTATCCTTATAAGGCAGGTAGTCCCTGCCGGCCGCCTCATAGATTGCCTTGTTGCGGATGTAATCTGACCGCACTGCCTGCTCATAGAGATCGTCCACCTGCAGGTCCGTCTTTTCCAGGGCCTTGCCAATCATCTGCCTGATGCTGCTACGGCCCTTACCGATGGCATCCATCCTGACCAGCAGCCAGTCAATGACGGGGGTGACCTGTGTGGCCTCCTTGATGCGCTGTATGATTTCATCCATGATGGACAGCTCCAGTGCTGTCATGGTGCGCTCCAATGGCTTGGGCAGCTTCTCCAGTTCCTCAGGCGTCATGATATCACTCCTCCGTCAATACCGGCTCCGGTAGGTTCCTGGCTGCCTCCTCCAATGTCTCGCCGTACCACTTAGCCCGGTACTCTTCCGGCCTCATGATTCCTGCAGCCAGGTCCTGCCTGTCCTGCTGGCGTTCCTCTTCCTCATCAACCAGGATGCTGTCCTTGAAGGTACACAGGAACTCATATCCGGACTGTGTGAGGGCATTGTAGAAGGCCAGGGCATACACCAGGTCCTCCAGGCAGTCCTCCAGGTTGGACTGGATGGCCTTGACCATGTTATACTTGCGCTTCTTGGCTATCCTGGCCTCTGTTGCTGTCTTATCCACCTCATTGACATCTGACAGGTCACCATATGACAGGCTTGTGTTGAACTCAATCCGCCGTAGATAGGCATTTAGCCCATTGATGAGGCTTCCTTCCCTGAACTCAGGACTGTACTCCTGATACAGTTCCTCCCCACTGGACTTACTGAGGTTAAGGGCACGGTACAGGCGCTTATTAAGCTTGGGCAGTACAAGATTGGTCTTCCCTTTCCCATTAATGATAGGTACGGCCTGCAACGCTGCCACATCCACATGTACTGCACGTTCCCCACTCTCAAACTCCCAATCAAGGCGCCCAAACTGCATGTCTGCCTTCTTAATCAGGCCAACCGCCGAATCATAGATGGACACCCCACAGGAGGAGCCGTCTATCTCATTCTTGATTGGGTTCCGGTAATACCCAAAGTCAGGCCGTTCCACCCCGGGATATGTGACATCTTCCGGCAGGGATGCCCACTCATCTACCACGGACAGGTCAACAGGGCTGCCGATGCTGCTGATATTGGATGTGTGGTATGCCTTGTTCTGGATGCGTAAGGTCAGGTCCTGATTCCATTCGTGGAACTCAAAGCGGAGATAAAAATCATCATCACTTATCCGTTTTACCTGGATGAATACCACGCTGGTCATCCGGTCCCTGGCGTCAAATGCAATCGGCACGAACCGGTCAGCCGTGACATATTCGACCGCATTGCCGCCTAACGGTTTGATGCAGAACGACCCCAGGCCAATCCCTGCCTGCAGGTTCTCATTGAGGTTCCGGATGGCTGACTGGTATATCTTATCCAGCTGCTCGTTTGAGATGCTGGACTCCATCTCATTCAGACAGACATTGGCGAACTCCCTGCAGATGCCCTGTTCAATCTGGAGGGAATCCACCTGGTCATCCACCCATGGGGCATGCCCGCGGTACATGGCCCCCCACTGTTCAATCTTCTCTATCATCTGTTGCGATATCGCAACATCCTGTCCTATCACCTGTCTCAACGTCTTTGCTGGGAACATCTTCCTTATCACCCCTCTTATTGCACTCAATATCCTTCCAAACAATCCATCACCTGCCTTACTGGCCTTTCTTCTTCCAGATTCGATTCGTTGCGTACCTGACCGAGTCAATGCAGTGGTCATTCCCATCCGGATAGCCGCTGATTACATTGCCTTCCTTGTCCCGCTCATATTCATAGTCCATGAACTCCTGGGCCGCTACAGGGCACCGGACATTATCAATGACTATCCCCCGTAAGGACTGAAGCCACTTGAATGAATATTCCCGGCTTCCTGGTCCCTTCTCGGCTCCGCGTGCCAGCAATCCATAAGCACGATAATCACCCACTGACTTTTCCTCCGCGCTATCACAGGTAATCAGGTCGTTACCGGTGATGCCCAGTTCTATCAGCTTATCCGCTGTCTGCCGGTTGCTCTGCTTATTGCAGGTATACTCCTGCCAGACATAGAGTATATGCCGTGCCGGGTCATAATGGGAACGGGTAAATGCATATAGGTCTGGATACCATCCCCAGTCCACGCCATTCAGGACATGGTCGAACTGTGATATCTCATCATCGGTTATCTCCCGGATGGTCACGTTATCAAATACGCTGCCTCCGCTGCCATTCGCTACGCCCATATACTCATTCTCGTAGGCCTCCGGATTCGTGTCCTTTAGGAACTCAGCTTCATCCAGGAACGGCTTGCCCAGCCACTTGGCCGGCACATCCAGATAGCTGCTCTCTGTTACCAGCCTGGAAGCCTTAGGCACCTTGATGTACTTGTTTGCCCAGTTGCTGGCGGTCTTTGGCGGGTTAAAGGACTTGAAGATATAGGCCACATCACCGCCACGGATGACGGACTGCTCAATCTTACGGACTGATTCCGGCCCAGTGAACTGGTCCAGCTCCTCCAGCCACAGGATGCCGATGTAGCCGAACGGTACCTTGATGGACTTGACCTTCCCTGGGTCATCGGCACCACGGAAATATATCTTCTGACCGGTACTGATCCGGGTTATCTCCATGGGACTGACCGTTGCGTGGAACTCCTCCGACAGCTCCAGGGCTTCGATTGCCCATAGAATCTGCTGGTATACAGAACTGCGCATGGTATCGGCCACCTGACGCATGACAACGGCATGCATCTGGTCATTCTTCATGATGAGGTCAATGACCTGCAGACTGATGAAAGATGACTTCGTGGAACCACGGCCGCCAGGGAATACGTATTCCGTGTGTCCATGTTCCTGGATATCAAAAACAACCGGAGCAAATACCGGGGCCACCATGTTGGAGGGTATACCCGTGTATCTGACCGGCTGGTCATTATCCGTATCTGGTTGTAATGCATCGGCCTGGGCTTTCAGATGGACTATCTTAGCCAGCTGCTCCTCAATATCCAAATCGGACTTAAGCGTCTGTCCCAGAGTGTCACGGATGGCCTCATAGGCACTCACGTTTCCAGCCAGGGCCTTCCTGATGACAGCAGCATTAACTGCACTCTCCAAGGTACTATCAAGTCCCATGGCCTCCAGGACCGGCGTCCACTCCGGGCTATCTATCTCAGCGGTCAGCAACATGTTGAGTGTGCGCCTGAAATCCGCCTTGCGCCTTCGGGCCTCACCCGATGCTTTACCACCCCTTGATGTAATTTCCAGTAGTTCGGCAGTTGTTCGATTATCAAATCCCTTATCTTTTATGTCTTCATACCCCAAGTCACCTCACCTTCCAATCTGACCATTTTTGATATAGAAAAAGAGCCATCCTTAAGGTGGCTCTATGTATTTAGATTAGATAGTCTTCTATCCTCTGAAATTATTACGATTACTATCTTCTCTCAATTCTTTTTATACTACTATAAAATATAACAACAGTCTCATTTAAACATCCTGAATAATCTGCTATATATGGTTCCTTAGGTGTTCCATCATCTCCAATGAAATATTTACGATATCCGTCCAAGCTTATATACTGACGCTGTTCTGCCTCTAATTCCTTATATCCCAACGTACCTTCATAAACCACATTATCGTCATTTAAATAAATGCACAACCACGCACCCTTATCAAAATCTGAAAGCGTTTCTATCTCGTTATCATAAAAAGTTGTTATAATTCCCAACTGCTTAAATGCTCTATTGACTGCAGAAGATTTAATTAGCTTATATGCGCAAAAAGAAAACAATAACGCCATTAGTATTAATAAGACATTTCTAGCAATTTCAGAATTCATTCCAAATATCTCGATGGCCGTTATATAAATATAACTAATTGCTATCGATTTTAAAATAATAGCATTATTATCTCTTAAAGTCTTTCCTCTCAGAAAATAATATACGTATATAGTTAAATATCCTGGATATATAAAAGTTATATACTCAGGGACTGATTTAATTATCTTTAATATATCATCTGCATTCAAATTTCATACTCCTATCTGTGTGGGGGCGGTGGGATTGCAGGACCACCACCTGTAGTCCTATCATTACGTTCAGGAGAATCTCTATGGTGGGGTGATGTTGGAGTAGGTGGGCCAGGACTCCTTGGTGGTGTTGGACTTGGTCTTGATGATGGTTTTTTTTGCGAACCGGCTCCTAATGAAAATCTTCCTCTCATTGATTAATAACCTCCATATATTTTCTCCCATCATACACCAAAATCCGACAAAAGAAAAGCCCCCACATAGGAAAGGAGGCCCCGCCGGTCTAAGTCTCACCTGACAGGTACATGAATAAAAGCCCACCGTCTCCGGTAGGCCCAATTCTCACACTATGATTATACCATATTGACTTGTCCCCTGTGTCCCAATCCTTTTAATTTTTTCTTTGAGACAGCAACCAATAGAACTTTCTGCGCCTGTCATAGTATGTATTGCGGCTGCATGGGATTCCCATAATCATTTCAAGATATCGGTATGAAACATTCTCATCAGTCACGGCCTTAAGCAGATACTGATAGATATCTGGGTCTGCATCCAGTGCCGTCTGCTCAATCAGTTCACAGTTACTGGCCAGCTGCGCTCGCCTGATTGCCAGCTGTTGCGTGGCATCATTTCCGTTATGTGCCACCGGCATATCTGATATCTCTATGGACCTCACTGTGTTTGTCTTATACTTAAGTTCATCGTTCCATTCATTGTACTGTAGGCACCAGTAGTATAGTTCTTTAAATCGATTTCCACTAATCCCATACTTTCCGTGATTCAGTGGCCTAACCTTTCCCATCGGAATCACCTCCCCGCCAGTATACCCGCTAAAGTACAGTAAAAGATAACTGCGCAGACATCCTTTTTCCGGCAATAATACCATGCCAGTGACATTTCCCCAAAAATCACAATGGCCCTAATTATTTCAACCCCCATCGGAATCACCTCCCAATATCACCTGCTTATACCATATCCGCAGCCTTGCCAGCTGTGCTCTCATCGGCGGCCTGCGCCGTCCCAGGTCCGGGCACAGGCTGGTGTACATGTAAGCTGGCGCCGTCCGAATGCGCTCCCGGATTGCCCGATCAAAGTCTGCCTGCTTGGCCTTGTTGGCATCCACCCGGCTGGCCTTGCGGCTCTTCTCGCTCCGCTTCAATAACTCATCCCTTTCTGTTTAAAATGTCAGTTTACCAAATCAACGCTTGCCCACATCTGCTACAAAAAACTTGTGAACCAGTAACAACAGATAAACATTCAGGACAATGATGAACCTTTGTACCTGCTTTAAAAATCACCCTACCAACGTTCACATCTTCCTCAAATGTTTTAATTATGGTTTTTTGTGGAATCTGTTTTTTCAATGCTTCAACCGCCGTATGCCTTATGGCAAGACATTCCAACACGTTGTCTATCTGACCTTCCATGTGATATTTAGATTCCAACAATTCAACAGCTTCCTTTGGTGTTACCTCTTTCATTTTCTCCATTTCTTCTTTCTCCAAAATGCTAATAGGGCTTACACTGGGGAGCAGACCTACCGGTTGCAGTCTCCTATGTATCCCCAGATGCCTAAATGCTAATTATCCTTAAAAATCTCCTCGATTGCGTCCTTATCCTCCTGGTCCCGTTTAGCCTCCATGTAACATTTATCGCATAATATAGGACCACCGTGTATATCTGTCCTCTCGCAACAATCACCGCTGCCGCACATTTCGCAATAAAACATAATACTCCTTTCGCCGCTAATAGTTAAAACATCGATATAGTGGATGTGCGCCAGACCGGAACCCCTGGCCGTATGGTCCTCCATTATCTCTCCATAGGCACATCCGCTGCTGGTCTTACTGGTTGTGCATACACCATTGCCATGCCAGCTATCTTTATGCAGTCACGGTCCTGCGAATCAGGTCCCGGTATGCGCTGCCGTGTTATAATCTACGATTTTAGTGCCCCAAATACAGCACTGTCACTGCCCAAAAACCTACTGCACAGCCCGCTCCAAGCCACACTCCCATAAATATGTAGGTGGTCATGTCCTCAATATATTTCTTAATTCTTTCCTTCATCTCATTCTCCTTTAATTATTTATGATATTATCTTCAATCGTTCCTCTGGCACATCCACGTACTCACCACTGTCCAGCAGCACACCGACAATACCGTCATGGCTCCCAATGACCGTCCCACGGATATTGTGCCTCCAGGCGCCGTTAGTCCACATCTGTACCCGGATGACCTGATGTTCATCCAATAACCTTACCTTCACGGTTTTCATCCTTTCTTCATCTTCTGGATTTCCTTCAGCTTCTCAATCAGCGCTGACCGGTTCGTTTCGCAGTCCCGGAAGAACTTCCCATCCCGCAGCAGGTAGTACTCATGCCGTCCGTAACCATCATGATATTGGGCCTCATAGCTTCCTGACGCGTATCCATCGAATATCCTTGCGTGATATACCTTCACCACCATGCTGGTGCTGTCCTCCAGGTCATACCGATAGTACCGCTCCCCGGTCTGTTTCGTCTCAATCCATAACGGCCACGTCTCATATGCATCCACGAAGGCAGCCCGTTGGTCATTGTTCTTAAGCTCCGGCAGTTCCGGCTGCCCTGGCTTCGACGATGGATTCACGATGTCCTCCTTCATTTCCGGGATTTCCGTGAATTCACCGTCAATCACGGTATCCTCGGTTTCTGACATATCAGGGACGCCGTTTCCATGTTCTGATGCCTCATCCTCAGCACTTCCTAAGAGGCTAAGTAACTCCTTTACATACTTGCCCCAGGTCAGGCTCAGGAAGGTCTCGCACATATTATCCTGGAAATGAATCCGTTCCGGGCCGCATCGATAAAAGCCGTACCCCGTTGCCCCGCTATCATGAGGTTCTCCCTGATTGCTTATCAGCTCCTGTCTCAACACTTTCGCATCCCCGTCCTTGACGGCCTGCGCACACTGCCTGGACATGTGGTTCTGATAGAAATCCAGGATGCATTCCTCCTGGGAAGGGATTCCTGGTCCTTCCTGCTGCACTTCCGCAGCATCTTCCACTTCCCGTTGCACTTCTGCAGCGCCCAGGGTATACTGTCTCCGCTTCCAGGATGCCCAGCACTTCTCACACTCCTTGCGCCCAGCTTCCTGTTCCTCCGGTTTGGTCCCCCACTCCTGGCGTTGACAGTCCTGGATACCGGGCGGACAATCCGATACGGCATTCAGTTCATCCTTCCCATGTTCCTGTGGTACCGGCCTACGGGACGAGCTGTAGCACTCCAGATTGCAGTCCCCATGCTTTACGCATTCCCAGCAGCACGCCTGGCTGCAGTTCTCCCCGGTACCCGGGGTAAGTTTATGGGTCTCCTCCAGGGTGCAGTCATATCCTGGCTGGTGGATGCACTTCCCGGACTTTTCCGGATGGGTCTGTTCCGGCCCTGGTGATTCTGGTCCCGTCCGGGATTCCCCACTGGGTTCCGGCTGTCCCTTATTCCTGTTCCAATACTGATATTCTTCCTCCAGGCGGGCATTTTCCACGTCAAACACTGTCCGGCCCGTATCCGTATAGAAAACTGTAATGTCCTGCCTTTTAAGGACTTTGTACGTCAGGCCAAGGGCCGCCACCTCACACTCCTTTTCAGGCCTTGCATACCCGCTATCCAGGTATTTCCTGACAACCGCGGCAATCGTGGCACCATAGGCACCATCAATTGTCCTGTCACCGGCAGTGAAATGTATTACCTCTGGTCCTGAGTCCTGTTGCGATATCGCAATGGTTTCCTTCCCAGAATCCGGTTCATCCTGTGGTAGAAGGTCCTCCGCGGATATGGTATAGGCCTGTTTTTCAGGACTGCCGGCCACCATCTCTTTCCTGGCTTGGGCAGCAGCTGCTGCATCTTCCGGTTCCACGCCGGGTAAGTCCGTCAGTTCAATCTGGCCAGGAATGGCAATGTAGGGTATTTCCTTAGGCCTCTTCATCTCCCGTATCTGTACCACTGTCATGTCCGGGGTGACTTTCTCCAGCTGCTCCGCGTCCAGGCTTAACATCTCCTGGAGTTGGGATTTATTGAAATCCTTATATTTATCATCCAGGATTGGGCTGTTCCCATTGACCGAAAACTTATCATTCCGCGTCATGTACCTGGATGTGGTCGAAGCACTGAAACCGAACCGGTCTTTCGCATATTCGCATATATCCTTGTACCCAGCCTCCTTAAACAGTTCATTCCTGTGTACGCATTTTAGATAATAGCCAATCGCTATCACGCTCCTGGCTGCTGACTTAAGGTTGGCCTGTATGTAGATTTCAGCGTCCTCCAGGCTGACCCCCTCATACCATTTCTGTGCCGCTGGGGCTGTCTCCTCCACGGCGCCGGTTACCAGTTCTTCCATGTCCTTTCCTCCCCTCAGTTTTTGTGTATCTATATCCAGGTACCGTGATGGTCCTGGGACATTCGTCAATGTAATTAATCAGACCATCTGCCCGCATATCCCGTAAGTGGTTGAATATCGTAGATGTCGATGTATATCCTACCCCTTCCGATATCTCCCTGGTTGTAGGCGGGTATCCATGGTCCAGCATATAACCGGTTATGTAGTCAAGTATCTTCTGGTGTGTTTCCTTCATTCCCTGCTCCTTCCCCGGCCCACTCCCTCACCTGCTTTAGCATAAGGGCATCATAGTCCGTATCCCTCTGGTCAAAATTGTGGAACTGGTTCTTTGGATTTACAGCGCTATCCTTGACTGGCCGTTTCTTTTTCAACGGATATACCCCAGTCCAATTGTTCATGATGCTCTGGTCTAGGATTGCAATACGTTCCTTGGCATCACACCCTATACGTCCCAGTTCCTTCTTTATCAGCTCTGCCCCGTTAGCTGTCAACGGTTTATTGATATCCTTCCGGAACCCCACGAACCGGGTAAAGGCCGCATCCAGGCTTTCCTCCGCGGGAATATCCGGCTCTCTTTTATATAAGATTTCTTTTCTTTTACTTTCCTTTTCTTTTACCTGCATTTCCTCCGAAGATTTGCTTATTTCCTCCGCGGAAATGCCGTTTTCCTCGGAATCAATTGGAAAAATGGGTGTATTTAATAAAGGTTCCCCGTTTTCATCAAGCAACCAGTATTGCGTACTATAGAGCCGTCTCTTCATCAGCTTCACAGCTATCATGTGGTAGCGTTTTTGAATCCCAACAGAGGTGATAATATTCTGCAGCATGAGGTCTTTATCAAAAAGTCCTAAATCAGCACAGTAATCTATCACTTGCACAACGGCCTTTTGGCTTTTAATCCACTTGTTTCCAATCTTTCGGATGACCATCTTTGATAGCTTGTCTTTGGATAGATTCGCATAATAGCCATTTGAGTAGACAATTGTCAGAATGCAGTCATATACGGTGACTCCCAGTGGGCCATATTCGTCCAGCAAATCAAATATCTTATCATCCTCATAGAAATTGACAACCTTCGGGAAGTAGTCCAGGTCCTTCCTGCAGTCCCTGCCCAGGAAAACCACCACCTTCCACTTAAAAAGGACGGGGCGGCGGTCAGAAAGTCCATTGATGGCCGCCCCTTGTGACACCTCCGGCATCCAATACCGTGACATATCAGCCTGTCCAGAGGAGGTAAAGCACCTTATTATCCTATGATTGTGATACGTCCGCTGATTTCCTCAGGCATTCCCATGATGGCATCCGCAAAGTATCTCTTGATGTTGGATACCGCCTCATTCTTCCAGATTCCACCTTCAGCCTCAATCAATTTAAAAATCGGGATATCATTATTTTCTCCGATACGGAACACAAATTTGCTGGCAGGCTGTCCGACCTCCTGGAATGTCCTGTAAGGGATCAGTTCCACAGGATTAGGGACAATCGCCGCCGCCTTTGTTGCTACCCCAACTGTCATGGTTGCCACCTGTGTCCGGCCATCATCTGAGTAGGTCTGGTCATTCTTCTTCTCAATATTTCCTGACAGTTTCATCACTGCATCCAGGTCTGGACTGAATTGGAAGTTCGCCTGCAGGGCAATCATGAAGCTCTCCTGGTCATACCATTTGTCATACCGGTATTCGGATGTTTCCGCCACAGTCTCAAACAGGCATTCCCTCCTGCGCTCCTTATCCAGTTCTGATATAAGTTCGACCTTGGTTGGGCTTACGATATGTATAATCATATCCATACCTTCCGGGAACTCCCTGCTGCAGCTTCCAATATAGTCCACAAGGGATGACAAGGTGGTAGCTGTGACGGCATCCGCCTTTTCTGTCATGTCATACCGTTTCAGGCTCTTGTTGGCGTAGGTCTTACCACATATCTCAATCACCTCTGTCTTTTCGTTCTCACGTGCCAGTTCCTCCACATGTTCCAATGCTGCTTTTAATCCTTCCATCATCTTTCTTATCTCCTTTTCATTTTATTGGTTAGCCGCAGCCCTTAAATCAATAGGGGCTTTGCGGGGTTCCTCATAGATTTCCCCTGTCGCCGGGTCATATGTCTGTGTTGCTGGCTGCCGTACTTCTGTATAAGCCGCGGCTGGTGACGCTGCAACAGATGTTACCTGGGGGCGGTCACTTCCATACTCTGACATCTCTATACGCCCTGTGTTGATATCCTGTCCCACCAGGAATACCGTTTCTGATTTTTGGAATCCGGCCAGCTTGGTCTTGACCTCAAACTTGATATCAATCACCCCATTAGACTTGGGCTTGAAATTAATGTTAATGGTCATTCCCCTGGCCGCCTCCGGGTCCATGTTGGGGTCAAGGATATTCCGGCCTATCTGGGCTAGGGCCATAGTGAACTTTTCAGCCAACTCACCATTCCCGATACTATCAAATGTGATTGCCACTTACTCACCTCCTCCCACACGAAGAATATCTATGAAAAGAAATCATCAGCCACATTCGCTTCCGTCTGTGTCGGCGGTGTTTCCTGTGATGGTGTTTCCTGTTCCTGAAACTCTGGGGCCGGACTCTCTGCAGGCTGGTCTGCTGCAATGATATCTGCATCTGTTTCCACATACTCCTTGGTTCCGTCCGCATGGATAACGGCCATGTCCGAATCAATGGCCTGTACCAGGTCGATGCTCATTGTCCCCCATTTGGAAATCAGCTGGCGAAGCATCGTCTTATGTGCCATTGCATCAAAATCTTTATACCAGAAGCTTGAATATTTCCACTTATCAGCCTCCGGTATTTCCCCTCGTTCTAACCGCTCCAGGTCTGCTGAGTTGAAAGCCGCCGAAAACCGGTCCGCATGTGCCATCATCTTTTTTTTTGACCAATACATGCTATGCCTGTATCCATTGACCTCCTCAAACATGGCATAATATCCAATGGTCGGCGTCTCTTCCCTAATCGAATCATCCTCAATCAACCTGACTTCCAGTTCCTCCTCCAAAGGGTTGTAGGAAATCAGTTCCCCTTCCTTGATTGACATTACATTCATCTTTTTGTAGACGCCGCTCCGCTTTGCAAGCTGTATGTAACCTTTGTATCCAAGCTGGAACTGGGCCTCCTTGCATCCCTTCTTTTTGTTATTGAATGGCACAAGGTAATACTGCCCCAGCTGGGGGGATGGCGAAAGCTTCAACGCCTCCCCCTGGAGGGCTGCTGTCAGGATGGAACCGTTCGTGCACTCAGCAAGTGCCGGCGTGGCCTGCACCGCCGAGATGATTGAGGATATGAAACGGGTCCCCGCCTGTCCGCCCAATACCTTGTTGATTTCATTCTTTGCGGCATCCTGTGTCAGATAGACCCCAAATTCCAGTTTCTGCTGCGGCCTGTTTGCCAGGCTGTTTCCTACTGCCATGGTATTTTCCTCCTCTTATCGTTTCGGTACCGGCTCAAACCGGATGCCATTATTGTTTAAAAAGTCCTTAAGGGCCACTGCCTGTGACCGGGTCACGTACACTCGGAAATCAATCACATTGACCGGGTCCTCCACTGTTTCCGTTTTGGGCTGTGGCGCCGGGGCTGGCGCCGTCTGCACCGGATTTCCTGCATTTATGACTTTCTGGGCCTCTGCCTTTATCCGGGCATCCCTCTCTGCTTTTATCCGGGCCTGCTCCGCAACATATTCCTGACGCTTCTGCTCCGCGGCTTCCAGGCGGTTCCGCTCCGCCATTGCGGCGCCGATATCGTATGTCCGGAGGAATACCTCCTTCATCTCCCCTGCATGGGGGCTGTCCACCTCATTCAGGATGGCCAGTCCCTCGTCCACTCTCTGGATAAGGGAAAGGATCTCCTCCTTGATGGATTTCATCGTTGTGGATGCCAGGGCATATTCCGGCTTCATCACACGCTCAAAGGGCAGGTACGTAATGATATCCTCATGGATATTGGTATCGTAGAAGTCCCTGACCTTTGCGGTCTTTTCCTCACGTTGACGGCGCTCATAATCCTTGACCTGGGAATCAATATTTTCAATCGCTTTCTGAACGATGCTTATGACATCCTGCACTTCCTGCCCGAACGGCCCGTCAGGCTCCAGAAGCTTCTTGCGGATTTCAGTCCGCTTACCTTTAAGGGCATCCACAAACTTGTTAAGCTTCGCCCGGTCAGCCTTAGCCTGCTTGATGGTTTCATCCGTGTAGACAGACACAGCGTATTCATCCGCGGCGGCCGCAACCTCTGTCTTCAGTTCCTCATAGTTCCATTCGATTTTTTGGACAAACCCATCTTCCTGTGGGTTGTATATCCTCAGCTCCATATAATCCTCCTATTCCTCAAAGACAACGCCCAAGTCAGACAGGATTTCAAAAACTTTATCTTCGAGGGTCTGTTTGTTCTGCATTAACGCTGGTTCCATATCCTCTTCCTTAAATTCAACAATAAATCCCTTTTTCTTAAGACAATCCGGGCAAATATCAACCATGATTCCGTTATATCCTACCCCCTTCATCCTGATTCCTTCTGACTTGATAGTTATTTTAGCCAGGTCATCCCGCCCCTTGCTCTGCTTACAGATATCGCATGTATAAACTTCAGTCCTCATATCATCGCCTATATCGCCGGGAGAATCAAATCCGGCCTGCGTCCTGCGACCACGCAGTCCCAGAACCGCCTTTCGGCCTCAACCAGGTACTTGATATCCTCCTCAACGTCCTTTCTCTCTATAAAATAATGTTTCGTAGTAATCCGCAGTTCCCCGCCCCACTCACTTTTAAGCTGGGCTTTAAGGACTGCAAAATCATATTCTGTCACGGCCAGGTAATGCAGGACCTGGCAGAAATAGTTATCCGGTATCCGGTCACGCCACTTCTCACGCTGCATACTCTGCAGGATATTGGTGGTTTTAATCTCCAGGATTCCAAGACGGCCATCGTTATCCACAAGTTCCCCGTCCAGGGAGGCGTGCATCCACGGATAGGCCGTGTTTACGAACATGTTATCCTCATCGTATATAACCCGATATTGTGGGTAATCCATGGCGAACAATTCCCTTAGATGCTTCTCTGCCTCGGTCCCATAGCGGACATAATCACGGTCGGAAATGTCTTCTGGAATCACCAGTCCACGCTTCTCTTCCCACAGCTGAACATTATCCTTGTAAGGATTCATTCCCACGCAGGCGCTGGCATCAGAACCGCCGATATGACCTTTACGCCCTTCCAGCCACTCAGCACGGCTCTTAAATATGTATTTGTTTACTGACATCCTGCCCACCTTCCCTTGCCATAATCCTCCCGCAGTTGGGACACGGTGCAATCTCCCCCAATAGGGACCAGGTCCTGAATCCACACTTGCAGGCCAACGTAAAAAACGGGGCTGTAATCCTTACCTGACTGCCTGGATAATGTGTTTTTAATGTACTCACTTGTAATCCTCCGAATCCCCATGTATAATAGGGATGTAATCTGTTATTAGTTACCTGGGCCTCTTGCGGTTGCCGCCGCTGGGGTCCGTTTTTTTGTCCTGCGCGCAGCCATGTCATAGCCCTCCATCACCTAAGTCCCTGATATATACGGACTGGGTGTCGTTGTTGTACACCAGCCGGAGTGTGTTCCCCACCTCGTCTTCCACCATGGCCTCGTTATCCTCCACGGCCAGCTTCAGGTACCGCATGTCGAAATGTTCCTCAAGCCAGCTGCGGACTGCATACTCCGCGATGCTCTTTGCCTTCTTCATCATTTTTTCTTCACCTCCCTTCATAACCTCACGCCCATTGCCAGTGCCATGACCACAATGGACACCATCCACATCCCCACTCCCCAGATGACCATGGGTACCACCCGTTTGGCCAGACGCATCCATGGACCGTCATGCCGGTTCCTGCGCCGCCTGAACGTGACCATCCGCCGTCTGCCCATCATGTTGGTAAGTACCGCGGTGGTAGGGCCTACGATGTCCAGGCGCCAGCCGGGGTATCGGATGGTCGCCCTGGCGCGGATGGCTAACTCGGTTGTTTTTCTCATTGCGCTTTTCCTCCTTCCTCATTGTTCGGTTAATTTAACGGAACCGTCTTCTGTCGGCAATCGGGACTGTCCGTCATATATGTAGACCGTCATGCCCATATTCCAAAGTTCCGCCAAGGTAAAATCTTCTGGTCTTTCAAGACGCCGCTTAATTGTCGATATGGATACCCTACATTTGGCAGCCATCTGGTTATCATCCCATCCGTTCAGTTCCTTCTTACTTGCCACGCTCGCCCTGACTATGCGGCGCTTCTGTTCCATCTCAAACGGCCTTACCTTTGGCATTGGTTTGCCCTCCTTTCCATTTCCTTGCTATTGACACACGCATGTGATAGTGGTATAGTTTCATTATCGAACGTGTGTTTGTTTAGGTGCTATTTTTTTCTCTGTAAAATAACCACATAAAATCGTATTCAGGGAAAAATACCTTCCAGATTTTTTTTGCATCATCAAAGTAAACGCCCCTCTCTGTACTCCCCTGAATATTATCGCTTACAGTTTGGTATCTGCATCCAAGCAAATCTGCGATTTGAGTGAAAGTAACATTTTTCCCTTTCATCGCTGTAAGTAAATTATTATACATGTCATCACCTCTCTTTCTGCATTCGCACCTGCGAATATCTTGACTGTATTATATTCTCACGCGCAACCATTGTCAAGCATTATATTTTCACGTGAGAATATATTTCTCTTTATTTTACGTTTTTTATACGTTTTAGCGTTTATTTCTATTTACAATGTTCGCAAAATCGTATATAATATAAAGCATCAGAGAGAGGTGAAAAAATGAATAGGGAGCAACTAATTCAGCGATTAATAAAGGAGCAAGGATATAGTTTAAGGGCCTTTGCAGAAAAATGTGATATCCCATACACAAGCCTATATACTATATTGAATCGAACTGGCATTGGTAAAGCCAGCGTTGATGTGGTTATTGCATTATGTCGCGAGCTTGGAATAACCGTAGATGAGCTTGATGAAATGACAGAAGGAACATCGAAATCCAAATATGAGCCAACATATGAAGATATCCAAAGTCTTATTGCCAGAAACGGAAAAAAACTCACGGTCGAACAAAAACAGGATATCATTAGAACGTTATTATCTGATGATGACTAAAGGAGTGATTTTGTTTGGAACGGCGCGAGATTTTTCGTATTATTTTAGATGTATACGAAACCTGCGAAATAAAAGAGTTTCCCATTGACTGCATTGATGTTATTAAAAAATTAAAAATCCCTTTGTATAAGTATACCGAACTTTCCGCTAAAAAGGAAAAAGAGTGTTATAGGGTAAGCGATGATGCATTTAAACTTAAAGGGAAAATCTATTATAATGATTCCTTCCCGTATATATGCCGGCAACGTTTCACGCTTATGCATGAGGTTGGTCACATATTATTAAAACATGTTGGTGATACCAAAGAAAATGATGACGAAACAAATTATTTCGCCAGCCATTTTTTAGCACCACGTATTCTTATTCACAAATATAAATGTCATGACGCAATCCAGATACATGACAAATTTGGTCTGTCCTATCAGGCATCTAATAGAGCCTTGATGTCCTACAAAGAATGGTTCCGCAACATCTCTTACAGCGTAACCAGAAAGCCCACGGAACCGGAGCTACAGTTGGAACGCATTTTCTTTCCGGAATCAAATCTGGTTCCACTCATGGAGGGTATTGTCCAACCTGCCAAAGGATACTACGTGGAGGAGGATAAGGAGGACTATTCCCAATTGGATGAACGCTCCGATTTTATGAGATTTTTAAGTAGATGGCGTGGAGATGTGGGATTTAATATAGCAGAAAATAAATGGCTTTACGGAAATGATTTTTAATTTTCAAGCGAAGGGATATGCTTGTT
>ERZ652156.213-NODE-213-length-20334-cov-7.31219_pt1 | contig 20334 bp, 18 predicted proteins | sample MGYA00514760_ERZ652156 | MGnify/ENA metagenome assembly ERZ652156
CAGATGTGTATAAGAGACAGGCTCTGGCAGGCTTAACGCTGCTAACCCTTTTTTCACGACATGCTGATGAGAATGCGCGGCGCTGGCGGGCAACTCGGCTAAATTGCGACGCGGCAAATCCAGAAGATGACCGTCAACTTTCCCATGCTCACTGTGAATTAATTGACGATCGCCACCATTTTGCTGCCACCAACGCTGTAGCGCTTGCTCACTTTCGGGCGTCGCACGGTCGGATTTATTGGCGACAATGATGTCTGCGGCAGCCAGCTGGTCACGGAAGTTTTCATTGCTGGCGCTTTTTTCGTCCAGCAGCAGGCGTGGATCGAGAATGCACAAGGTGGCGCGCAGATCTATCCACGGTTCATAGACTGGTGCGGTTAACAGATCGAGGATCTGTTTCGGATGGCCCAGCCCGGTCGGCTCTATCAACAAGCGGTCTGGTTTTCCCTGACGCAGTAAGGTATTCAACCCTACCTGCATGGGTAAACCATTAACGCAGCACATGCAGCCGCCGGGGATCTCTTTCAGCAATGCGCCGCTATCGGCGAGCAAAGCACCATCAATTCCGACTTCCCCAAATTCATTAACCAGTACCGCCCATTTTTCGTTGGGATCTTTATGGGCTAACAGATGAAGAATCGACGTGGTTTTCCCGCTGCCGAGAAAACCGGTGATGAGGTTGGTCCTGGTCACAACGGCTCCGCAATACTCTGGTAAGTTAACTGAGCGTTAATCCTGGCTAAAAAAGGCAGAAAAGAGAAGGGGAGAGCGGACGAAGGTGAGCTTCATCCGCTTTAACCGCAGAAATCGTTAAATTTTGAGGGTGTTTAATAGCGCCTGATGTGCGCCGAATTGTACGATTTGTTGCCAGGCTTGTTCGATGGCCTGCACAAAATGCGGGTTATCTGGCAGATCATCACCGAAAACTTCACGCAGGGAAAGCAGGGCGGTTACGCGTTGTTCACTGCTGCTGCCCGCAACAAGTTCGCGAATTTTATCGCTAAGCGGATCGCGAACATCAATGGCATTTCCGGCATCATCAACGCCGCTGACGTAACGCATCCAGCCTGCAACGCCTAATGCCAGCAACGACCAGTCCGTTTCGCGCCCCTGATGTATGCGAATACCTGCCAGCATGCGTTGCGGTAATTTCTGGCTGCCATCCATCGCGATTTGCCAGGTCTTATGTTTCAGCGCCGGATTAGCAAAACGTGCAATTAACTTATCCGCATATTGTGTTAAATCGACATCTTTAATTTGCAGTGTCGGCGCTTGCTCATCCAGCATTAATGTTCTGGCGGCATGGCGAAATGCGCGATCCTGCATGCAATCACTGATATGGGCGAATCCTGAGAGGTAACCCAGATAAGCGAGAAAAGAGTGGCTGCCATTAAGCATCCGCAGTTTCATCTCTTCCCATGGCAGGACATCATTCACCATTTGTACACCTGCGACTTCCCAGGCAGGACGCCCAGCGACGAAGTTATCTTCCACCACCCACTGGATAAACGGTTCGCAGCTAATCGCGCAGGGATCATTCACCCCCAGATGCTGGCTGATTTCCACCAGTGATTCGTCGGTTGCAGCCGGAACAATGCGGTCGACCATGGTTCCCGGAAAACTGACGTGCTCTTTTATCCACCCGGCGAGTTCTGGCGAACGTTTTTCTGCCATTCCCAGCACCGCGTTTTTCACCACATGACCATTGTCGGGAATATTGTCGCAGGAGAGCACGGTAAACGGTGTAAGGCCGCGCTCACGGCGGCGTTTCAGTGCTTCGACGAGAATACCCGGTGCGGAGTGAGGTTCTTCAGGGGTTTGTAGATCGTGAATAATCCGCGGATTACTGGTGTCGAGTGCACCGGTGGCCGGGTCAATACAATAGCCTTTTTCGGTAATCGTCAGGGAAACAATTGCCACCTGTGGCTCGCAAAATTTCTCAATAATTGCCGCTAAGGAATCCAGTTTTGCATTAAGGCATTCGTGAACGGCACCGACAATTATCACCTGATTGCCGTCCGCACCTTTCTCCAGCACGGTATATAAATGGTTCTGTGCGCGGAGCTGGCTCATCAGTTGATCACCGCTGAACAAGCTGATTTCACAGATCCCCCAGTCGCCGCCCTGGGCATTCAGCACACGATCGGTCAGTAACGCCTGATGAGCGCGGTGAAAGGCGCCAAAGCCAAAATGAACGATACGTGATTGCAACTGCTGGCGATCGTAGCGTGGAGCGTGTACATGATGCGGGAGCGTAACGGAGGCAATTGTCTTCATAGGAGTCACGTCTTAGTAACGATAAATTAACAATGACAGTGTAAAGTTATATGACAGCAATTGAAATTGGTCTGGATTGTTAAAGCGATGAAGTGTGAGGGCGATCAATCAACGAGTGAAAATTGAGGGCGTAAGGTGTTCAGGAAGCGCAAAATAGAAGATTGGTATAATAAATTAAAAAAGGGACAGCCTGAGCTATCCCTTTTCTGCATGCGGCTGAAGTTAGTCAGCACGCCCCATATAACGGCGTTCTTCGATATGGATACGAATTTTTTCGCCCGGGCTTAAGTATTCTGGTACCTGAATCACCAGACCAGTGCTCAATGTCGCCGGTTTGTTACGGGCGCTGGCAGATGCCCCTTTGATGCCTGGTGCGGTTTCAACGATTTCCAGATCAACGGTCTGCGGCAGCTCAAGCGCCAGCAGTTGACCGTCCCAGGTCAGCACCTGCATGTCCGGCATGCCGCCCTCTGGCATAAACAGCAACTCTTCTTCAATCTGATCTTTGGTGAAGGTATACGGGGTATAGTCTTCTTTATCCATAAAGACATATTCGTTGCCATCGACATAGGAGAAGTCAACGTAACGGCGGGTCAGCGTCACGGTGTCAACGATATCATCACCTTTGAAACGCTCTTCTACTTTCAGCCCGGTACGGACATCAGAAAAACGCATTTTGTACAGCGTAGCGGCACCGCGGGCAGTGGGCGACTGAATATCAATATCCTTAACCAGCAGCAGTTTGCCGTTGTAATTCAGTACCATACCTTTTTTAATTTCGTTCGCTCTTGGCATCGAAAAATTCCTGTAGTCGAAAATGTCAAAAATATCGCGACAAAGTACTCGCGACGGGCCTTTCGGGCAAGTGGTATTCGCACTTTTGCTGGTGCAAAAAAGGTGGTACTGTGCGCGCTCATCAATCCGGTGGTTAACCTTAAGAGAACAACGTATGGAATGCCGTCCGGGTTGCGGGGCGTGTTGCACTGCCCCTTCAATTTCCAGCCCTATTCCCGGTATGCCAGATGGCAAGCCCGCCAATACGCCCTGCATTCAGCTTGATGAACAGCAACGCTGTAAAATTTTCACCTCGCCACTGCGACCGAAAGTCTGTGCAGGCTTACAAGCCAGTGCTGAAATGTGCGGTAACTCGCGTCAGCAGGCCATGACCTGGCTTATCGATCTGGAAATCCTGACCGCGCCTTAAACATCTTTAATCCGCAGTAAGCAAAACAGAGTGGCGATAATCATCACCATCGCAAACCAGAACACAGCGTGATAATTCCAGATCTCGGCGACGATGCCCGCCACTGATCCTGCGATGATCCAGCCCACGCGCGACGTGTTGGTATAGAGCGTGGTGGCTGAACCTGCCTGACCGGGCATCAAATCCTGAAAATAGAGCATCCCGATGCCACCCAGAATGCCAATAAAAATAGCATTTAGCAGCTGCAAGCCCAACAGAATGACAGGTGAATGCGCCATCAGCATTCCTGCGTAAAAACAGACGCCACCCACGGCAGCAACGCGCATTAAGAAACGCTTACCCAGACGTTTGGCGAAATATCCGGCAATCAACATGGTCGGGATTTCCAGCCCGGCGGCGGTCCCCATCATCACACCGGCCAGTTTCTCGGGAAGATGCAGTTCGTTGATAATAAATAGCGGCATGTTGATGATGTACAGGCTGTTCGAGCCCCACATCAATGTACAAATGACAAACAGCAGCAGCGTATCGCGACGGTTACGGCGCGGCGCTTCAATCGTGCCGGTCGCCAGCGGAAGCTCTTTTTGCATCGACGGTAAAAACAGCCACACCATCACGCCGCAAACAATAAACGCTACCGCTGCGCTCAGATACATTACCGTAAAGCTGAAACCCATCGCTAAGGCATAAGCCAGCGGTGGACCAATGACCCATGCCAGTGAAACCTGAGCGCGTAAAAAAGAACTGAACATCACCGCCTCACGTCCGGTTTTGTCGGCATGTTCACGGGCAAGGGCAAACATTTGCGGGTTAGCGGTCGAGCCAAAGCTGCTAAGAAAGACGCCAACGAATAGCAAAACAAAGTAGTTGCGATTCCAGGCAAAAAGGGTGCAGGCCAGCACGCCTAACAGGCAGCAAAAGACAATCAGCGATTTGCGATCGCCGCGCTTATCAGAGCGCCCGGCGAGAAACTAACTTACCAGAATCCCAATGACAGCGCTGCCGGTAAAGAAGAATCCCACCATCGCCGGACGGGCATGTACTTCATCGGTAAGAAAAATACTGAGTGTCGGGGTTTGCAGAGCGCCCGCAATACCGGTGAGAAAGGCAACGATTAAAAACGCCGTCGAGGTCAGGTCAAACGATTTCGCGCTGGAGACTGCGGGGGAGTTATGCATGCTGGTCGATCACTGGAAGAGGAAGACGCGGAGTTTACGCTGCTTGTCAGAAAATAAACAGACAGCGAAATCAAAAGCGCCACGAATAATCAAAATGCCATTTCACTGTTGCTGATTGGCTGCTGACGCTGCTGAAATGAAATTGCTGATAACGGATTTTCCCATCAGCAATTAGGAAAAATGGCAAAAAATTGTGCAGCACATCAAACTTTTGCTCATAACTTTACGGCTTTCCTTGCGTGCTGAAACAGAAGTATTATGCTTTCTTGAAACGTTTCAGCGCGATCTTGTCTTTAACCCTAAGCCAGGTTGGCGCTTTTTTTCTCATAGAGGCTGAATCGTTTCAATTCAGCAAGAGAGGAGAACTATGTTCCAGTTATCCGTACAGGACATCCATCCGGGCGAAAAGGCCGGAGACAAAGAAGAGGCGATTCGCCAGGTCGCTGCGGCGCTGGTGCATGCCGGTAATGTAGCAGAAGGCTACGTCAATGGCATGCTGGCGCGCGAGCAGCAAACCTCAACGTTCCTCGGCAATGGTATTGCTATTCCACACGGCACCACCGACACCCGCGATCAGGTGCTGAAAACGGGCGTTCAGGTATTTCAGTTCCCGGAAGGCGTCACCTGGGGTGACGGTCAGGTAGCGTACGTGGCGATCGGTATTGCTGCCAGCTCGGATGAACATCTGGGCCTGCTACGCCAGCTGACCCACGTACTGAGCGATGATTCCGTTGCTGAACAACTGAAGTCAGCAACAACAGCAGAAGAACTTCGCGCATTGCTGATGGGCGAAAAGCAGAGTGAGCAGCTGAAGCTCGACAACGAAATGCTGACGCTGGATATCGTCGCCAGCGATCTGCTGACTCTTCAGGCGCTGAACGCTGCGCGTCTGAAAGAGGCGGGGGCAGTTGACGCCACTTTCGTCACCAAAGCCATCAATGAACAACCGCTGAACCTCGGACAGGGTATCTGGCTGAGCGATAGCGCCGAAGGCAATCTGCGTAGCGCGATTGCGGTAAGCCGTGCGGCAAATGCTTTTGATGTGGACGGCGAAACGGCAGCCATGCTGGTGAGTGTGGCGATGAATGACGATCAGCCCCTCGCGGTTCTTAAGCGTCTCGCTGATTTGTTGCTCGACAATAAAGCTGACCGCTTGCTGAAAGCGGATGCGGCAACGTTGCTGGCGCTGCTGACCAGCGATGATGCGCCGACCGACGACGTGTTAAGCGCGGAGTTTGTGGTGCGCAATGAACACGGCCTGCATGCTCGTCCAGGTACCATGCTGGTCAATACCATTAAACAATTTAACAGTGATATTACCGTGACAAACCTTGATGGCACCGGCAAACCGGCAAACGGACGTAGTCTGATGAAAGTTGTGGCACTTGGCGTTAAGAAAGGTCATCGCCTACGCTTTACCGCCCAGGGTGCAGATGCTGAACAGGCGCTGAAAGCAATCGGCGACGCTATCGCTGCTGGTCTTGGGGAGGGCGCATAATGAGCAGACGTGTTGCTACTATCACCCTTAATCCGGCTTATGACCTTGTTGGTTTCTGCCCGGAAATTGAACGCGGCGAAGTGAACCTGGTGAAAACCACCGGTCTGCATGCGGCGGGTAAAGGCATCAACGTGGCCAAAGTATTAAAAGACCTGGGAATTGATGTCACCGTTGGCGGCTTCCTCGGTAAAGACAATCAGGATGGTTTTCAGCAACTGTTCAGCGAGCTGGGCATTGCCAACCGTTTCCAGGTTGTACAGGGGCGCACTCGAATTAACGTTAAGCTGACGGAAAAAGACGGCGAAGTGACCGACTTCAACTTCTCGGGTTTTGAAGTCACCCCCGCCGACTGGGAACGCTTTGTGACTGATTCTCTGAGCTGGCTCGGTCAGTTCGATATGGTCTGTGTCAGCGGAAGCTTACCGTCAGGCGTCAGCCCGGAAGCGTTCACCGACTGGATGACTCGCCTGCGTAGTCAGTGTCCTTGCATTATCTTTGATAGTAGCCGTGAAGCGTTAGTAGCAGGTTTGAAAGCGGCACCGTGGCTGGTGAAACCTAACCGCCGCGAGCTGGAAATCTGGGCAGGCCGTAAACTGCCTGAAATGAAAGATGTGATTGAAGCTGCGCATGCGCTGCGTGAACAAGGTATCGCGCATGTTGTTATTTCACTGGGTGCCGAAGGCGCGCTTTGGGTTAATGCCTCCGGCGAATGGATCGCCAAACCACCGTCAGTCGATGTCGTAAGCACCGTTGGCGCAGGGGATTCTATGGTTGGTGGCCTGATTTATGGCTTGCTGATGCGTGAATCCAGTGAACACACACTGCGTCTGGCGACAGCTGTTGCAGCCCTGGCGGTAAGTCAAAGCAATGTGGGTATTACCGATCGTCTGCAGTTGGCCGCAATGATGGCGCGCGTCGACTTACAACCTTTTAACTGACAGCAGGAGAGGCATAATGAAAACGCTGCTGATTATTGACGCTAATCTCGGTCAGGCACGCGCCTATATGGCGAAGACCCTGCTGGGCGCGGCGGCGCGAAAAGCAAAACTGGAAATCATCGACAATCCGAACGACGCTGAAATGGCGATTGTTCTCGGTGATTCCATCCCGAATGACAGCGCGCTGAACGGTAAAAATGTCTGGCTGGGTGATATTTCCCGGGCAGTTGCGCACCCTGAGCTGTTCCTGAGTGAAGCCAAAGGCCATGCGAAACCTTACACTGCGCCGGTCACTGCGACAGCACCGGTTGCCGCCAGCGGTCCGAAACGCGTAGTTGCGGTGACTGCTTGCCCGACTGGCGTAGCACACACCTTTATGGCGGCTGAAGCCATTGAAACCGAAGCGAAAAAACGTGGCTGGTGGGTGAAAGTTGAAACCCGTGGTTCTGTTGGCGCGGGTAATGCAATCACTCCCGAAGAAGTCGCAGCAGCGGATCTGGTGATTGTGGCGGCAGATATCGAAGTGGATCTGGCGAAATTTGCTGGTAAACCGATGTATCGCACCTCTACCGGTCTGGCGCTGAAGAAAACCGCGCAGGAACTGGATAAAGCGGTTGCTGAAGCAACGCCGTATGAACCGGCGGGCAAAGCTCAAACGGCGACCACTGAAGGTAAGAAAGAGAGTGCAGGCGCTTATCGTCACTTGCTAACGGGCGTCTCTTACATGCTGCCGATGGTCGTTGCTGGTGGTCTGTGTATCGCGCTTTCTTTTGCTTTTGGTATCGAAGCGTTTAAAGAGCCGGCTACGTTGGCAGCGGCGCTGATGCAGATTGGTGGTGGTTCAGCCTTTGCGCTGATGGTGCCGGTACTGGCAGGTTATATTGCCTTTTCCATTGCCGATCGTCCGGGCCTCACGCCGGGTCTGATTGGCGGTATGCTGGCGGTCAGCACCGGTTCTGGCTTCATTGGTGGTATTATTGCGGGCTTCCTGGCTGGTTACATTGCGAAGTTAATCAGTACGCAATTGAAACTGCCACAGAGTATGGAGGCGCTGAAACCGATCCTGATCATTCCGCTAATTTCCAGTCTGGTGGTCGGTCTGGCGATGATCTACCTGATCGGTAAACCGGTTGCTGGCATTCTCGAAGGGCTGACTCACTGGCTGCAGACCATGGGGACTGCGAATGCGGTTCTGCTGGGGGCGATCCTCGGTGGCATGATGTGTACTGACATGGGCGGTCCGGTAAACAAAGCAGCGTACGCATTCGGTGTGGGTCTGCTGAGTACTCAAACCTATGGCCCGATGGCGGCGATTATGGCGGCAGGTATGGTGCCACCGCTGGCAATGGGTCTGGCAACAATGGTGGCGCGTCGCAAATTCGACAAAGCGCAGCAGGAAGGTGGCAAAGCCGCTCTGGTATTGGGACTGTGCTTCATTTCGGAAGGTGCAATTCCGTTTGCTGCTCGTGATCCGATGCGTGTGCTGCCGTGCTGTATCGTGGGTGGGGCGCTGACTGGCGCAATCTCAATGGCGATTGGTGCGAAACTGATGGCACCGCACGGTGGTCTGTTTGTTCTGCTGATCCCTGGCGCGATTACGCCGGTATTGGGTTACCTGGTAGCAATTATTGCCGGTACGCTGGTGGCGGGTTTGGCCTATGCCTTCCTGAAACGTCCGGAAACACAAATAGTAGAAAAAAACGCATAATTTATCTTCATTATCGGGGATGAGACATCTCTGCCCCGATGATGACAAACGCAAAATTGCCTGATGCTCTATGCTTATCAGACCTACATGAACCCTGCAATATATTGAATTTTTGCGCTTTTGTAGGTCGGATAAGGCGTTTACGCCACATCCAGGATGAACAAAGCGCGCGTTGTCAACAATCTGGAGGGCAGAAACATCTCTGCCCTTTTTCTTGCCTGCCATATTGTGTGTTACACATCACAACTTTCTCTTTTGTTGCTGCATAAATAGACAAACTTTGTGACCGCCTTCATATCTGGCCGATTTCGTTTTTTCTGATCGATTTACATTACGTTAAATATGCTTATTATGAACATGTGTTTAAATATGAACATGTGCTCTAATAGTCTTATTGACTGTAATGACTATTTTACCCAATTTCTTCGTTGGCAATTTATTGCCAGGGGGCGTGCTATGCGCGAAAAGGACTACATAGTAATTATTGGTTCGGCGAATATTGATGTGGCTGGGTATTCACATCATCCATTGAATTATGCGGATTCGAATCCCGGAAAAATTAAATTTACCCCAGGTGGCGTGGGAAGGAATATCGCTCATAATCTGGCGTTACTGGGGAAAAATGCCTGGCTTTTAAGTGCAGTAGGTGGTGATTTTTATGGGCAATCATTACTGGCGCAAACTAATCAATCCGGTGTTTATGTCGATAAATGCTTAATTGTTCCGGGTGAGAATACATCCAGCTATTTATCACTGCTCGATAATACAGGAGAAATGCTTGTCGCGATAAATGATATGAGTATTAGTGACTGTATTTCTGCAGAATTTCTTGCCCAGCATCAGGAGTTTATTCGCGGTGCAAAGGTTATTGTCGCGGATTGCAACCTTAGTGAAGAGGCGCTGGTCTGGGTTCTGGAAAATAGCGGGGAAACGCCTGTATTTATTGATCCGGTATCGGCATGGAAATGCGTCAAAATCCGCGATCATCTGAGCAAAATCCATACGTTAAAACCTAACCGTCTTGAAGCCGAAACGTTGAGCAGAATTGCACTTTCCGGACGTGAAGATGTCGCAAAGGTCGCCGCCTGGTTTCATCAACACGGCCTGAACCGCCTGGTGCTGAGCATGGGAGGGGATGGCGTTTACTACAGTGATATCAACGGTGAAAGTGGGTGGTCGGCCCCTATTAAAACGAATGTCATCAATGTTACTGGGGCAGGCGACGCCATGATGGCGGGGCTGGCCTCCTGTTGGGTAGACGGTATGCCGTTTATCGATTCTGTTCGATTTGCGCAGGGATGTTCGTCAATGGCACTTGCCTGTGAATATACCAATAACCCTGAATTATCAATTGCCAATGTTACATCGTTAGTGGAGAACACAGAATGTCTGAATTAACTCTGTCCCCTGAATTATTACAAATATCCGCTGAAGTACAGGATGCTTTAAAAAATAAAAAACCGGTTGTTGCGCTGGAATCGACCATAATTTCTCACGGAATGCCATTCCCACAAAATGCCCAAACCGCAATTGAAGTAGAAGAAACAATTCGTAAACAGGGCGCAGTACCAGCCACTATCGCCATTATTGGCGGTGTGATGAAAGTGGGCTTAAGTAAAGAAGAAATCGAATTGCTGGGTCGTGAAGGGCATAACGTGACCAAAGTTAGTCGTCGCGATTTACCTTTTGTTGTTGCCGCCGGAAAAAATGGCGCAACCACTGTAGCTTCAACGATGATTATTGCGGCGCTTGCCGGAATTAAAGTATTTGCCACCGGGGGAATTGGTGGTGTGCATCGCGGGGCGGAACATACCTTCGATATTTCTGCCGATTTGCAAGAACTGGCAAATACTAATGTCACCGTTGTTTGTGCCGGGGCGAAATCTATTCTCGATTTAGGATTAACCACTGAGTATTTAGAAACCTTCGGTGTGCCGTTAATTGGCTATCAGACTAAAGCGCTGCCTGCGTTTTTCTGCCGTACCAGCCCGTTTGACGTCAGCATTCGTCTCGACAGCGCCAGTGAAATTGCCCGTGCAATGGCGGTGAAATGGCAAAGCGGGCTGAACGGTGGCCTCGTGGTAGCGAACCCGATCCCGGAACAGTTTGCGATGCCAGAACACACTATCAATGCGGCGATCGATCAGGCGGTAGCTGAAGCTGAAGCGCAGGGTGTTATTGGTAAAGAAAGTACGCCATTCCTGCTGGCGCGTGTTGCGGAGCTAACCGGCGGTGATAGCCTGAAATCCAATATTCAACTGGTCTTTAATAACGCCATTCTGGCGAGCGAAATTGCCAAAGAATATCAGCGTCTCGTGGGTTAATTTCTGGCGGGCAGAAAGCCGTCGCCCGTACTCATCAAACATACCAAAACCTGGCGCTGACGCCGGGTTTACTGGCATGAAGGGAAAATCATTATGGATATAATGAGAAGTGTTGTGGGGATGGTGGTATTGCTGGCAATTGCCTTTGTGTTGTCGGTAAATAAAAAGAGCATCAGCTTGCGCACGGTTGGCGCTGCGCTGCTGCTGCAAATTGCCATTGGTGGCATCATGCTCTATTTTCCCCCGGGAAAATGGGCAGTAGAGCAGGCGGCATTGGGCGTCCATAAAGTGATGTCCTACAGTGACGCAGGAAGTGCCTTTATTTTTGGTTCGCTGGTCGGTCCCAAAATGGATGTTCTGTTTGACGGTGCGGGCTTTATCTTCGCCTTTCGCGTACTCCCGGCGATTATTTTCGTTACTGCGCTCATCAGTCTGCTGTACTACATTGGCGTGATGGGGCTGCTGATTCGCATCCTTGGCAGCATTTTCCAGAAAGCTCTTAACATCAGCAAAATCGAATCTTTTGTCGCAGTCACAACTATTTTCCTCGGGCAAAATGAGATCCCGGCGATCGTTAAACCGTTTATCGATCGCATGAATCGCAACGAGTTGTTTACCGCAATTTGTAGCGGGATGGCGTCCATTGCTGGTTCGATGATGATTGGTTATGCCGGAATGGGCGTACCAATTGACTACCTGTTAGCGGCATCGCTGATGGCGATCCCAGGTGGTATTTTGTTTGCACGTATTCTTAGCCCGGCCACCGAGCCTTCGCAGGTCACATTTGAAAATCTGTCGTTCAGCGAAACGCCGCCAAAAAGCTTTATCGAAGCGGCGGCGAGCGGTGCGATGACCGGGCTGAAAATCGCCGCTGGTGTAGCGACGGTGGTAATGGCGTTTGTCGCAATTATTGCGCTGATCAACGGCATTATTGGTGGAGTTGGCGGCTGGTTTGGTTTTGCCAATGCCTCTCTGGAAAGTATTTTTGGCTATGTGCTGGCACCGCTGGCGTGGATCATGGGTGTGGACTGGAGTGATGCCAACCTTGCGGGTAGCCTGATTGGGCAGAAACTGGCGATTAACGAATTCGTCGCTTACCTGAGTTTCTCCCCATACCTGCAAACGGGCGGCACGCTGGAAGTGAAAACCATTGCGATTATCTCCTTTGCGCTTTGTGGTTTTGCTAACTTTGGTTCTATCGGTGTTGTCGTTGGGGCATTTTCGGCTATTTCGCCAAAACGTGCACCGGAAATCGCTCAGCTTGGTTTACGGGCGCTGGCAGCAGCAACGCTTTCCAACCTGATGAGCGCGACCATTGCCGGGTTCTTTATTGGTTTAGCTTGAGTTTCATTGCCGGATGTACTCGCTTATTAAGCGTTGCATCCGGCAATCGCGCTATTGCAAATAATTTTTACTGCATCATCCCGGAGAATTTATTCTCCGGGTCCATCTCCAGCGCCAGTCCTGACAACTGCTTTCTGTTTTTAATGAGATACCCTTTCTTGCTTTTAATTAATAAACCGTCGTGAATGAATTGCGCGAGAACATATAAAAGATGTCGATAAGAAACGCCTAAATACTCTGCCGCTTGCGTATGCTTTTCGTGATAAAGATCACCTTCTTGTGAGAGTAATATAAATGCTGCCAGGCGATTCACTAACGGAAATGATTGATTCTGAGTTAAAGAAACAATATTACGATAATTTTTATGACTTAAGGTGACGCAAAGTTTTCGTAAAAATAGCGTGTCGTTTAATAACAGCGGGCGGTAATGTTTCATAGAGAGCGCAAGGCACCAACACTCTTCAATAGCCTGCACCGCACGCGGTTCATGGTCTTTGTCGATTAACTCAATCTCACCAATAAAACAGGGGGCGGCAAAGAAATCGATCAGCGACACGCGACCATTAGCTAGCGTGGCGTAAAGCCTGGCGCGGCCTCGCGTCAGGTAAAACAGCCAGGACGGCTGTTGCCCTTCCTGCACAATGTAGTCACGCGCTAAAAAATGAAACAGCCGCGTATCGGCTGAAACATCCGTTGAAAAGCAATCCTTAAACGCGGATTCACTCATCAATTGCTGCTTAAGATCATTATTGTGGATTTCTTTCACGATGTTTATCCGCTATGAGATTTCTCATATTTAGCATACGTACGCTGTTGTTAAGATTCAATCATCGGCCCGGTCGAACTTTCTTTGCTGTAGAAAAAATAACGCAACTGGAAACAGAGGAAATAAACAATGGAAAAGAGAAAAATTATTCTGGATTGTGATCCGGGTCATGATGATGCTATTGCAATGATGATGGCAGCGAAACATCCGGCAATAGATTTATTAGGCATCACTATTGTAGCGGGTAATCAGACGCTTGATAAAACATTAATTAATGGCCTGAATGTTTGCCAGAAACTGGAGATTAATGTTCCGGTTTATGCGGGGATGCCGCAGCCCATTATGCGTCAACAAATCGTTGCCGATAATATTCACGGTGAAACCGGACTGGATGGCCCGGTATTCGAGCCGCTGACCCGCCAGGCAGAAAGTACCCATGCGGTGAAATACATCATTGATACCCTGATGGCAAGCGATGGCGATATCACTCTGGTGCCGGTTGGTCCGCTTTCAAATATCGCGGTGGCAATGCGTATGCAACCCGCGATCCTGCCCAAAATCCGTGAAATTGTGCTAATGGGCGGCGCTTACGGTACAGGCAACTTCACCCCATCTGCTGAGTTCAACATCTTTGCTGACCCGGAGGCCGCACGCGTGGTGTTCACCTCCGGCGTTCCATTAGTGATGATGGGCCTCGATCTTACCAACCAGACCGTTTGCACCCCGGATGTGATTGCTCGGATGGAAAGGGCTGGCGGCCCTGCCGGAGAGCTGTTCAGCGACATCATGAACTTCACTCTCAAAACGCAGTTCGAAAACTACGGCCTGGCTGGCGGCCCGGTGCACGACGCCACCTGCATCGGTTATTTGATTAACCCTGATGGCATTAAAACCCAGGAGATGTACGTCGAAGTGGACGTTAACAGTGGCCCTTGCTATGGGCGTACCGTCTGCGACGAGCTGGGCGTTCTTGGCAAGCCCGCCAATACCAAAGTCGGCATCACTATTGATACCGACTGGTTCTGGGGATTAGTCGAAGAGTGCGTACGTGGCTACATAAAAACCCATTAAGTGTTGATAACAAGCCGGGTCAGTATCGCAAGATGCAGGCCCGGCTATTTATGATGGGCAGAGAGCCGTCGCCCAAAATGACATGAAGAGATAATAACTATGGATGTCATGAGAAGTGTTCTGGGAATGGTGGTATTACTGGCTATTGCGTTTTTGCTGTCAGTAAACAAAAAGAAGATCAGCCTGCGTACCGTTGGCGCGGCGTTAGTGTTACAGGTCGTGATTGGCGGCATAATGCTTTGGTTACCGCCAGGGCGTTGGGTCGCAGAAAAAGTCGCTTTTGGCGTCCATAAAGTGATGGCGTACAGCGACGCGGGTAGCGCATTTATCTTCGGTTCTCTGGTCGGACCGAAAATGGATACCTTATTTGATGGCGCAGGATTTATCTTTGGTTTCAGGGTGTTACCGGCAATTATCTTCGTCACCGCGCTGGTGAGTATTCTCTACTACATCGGTGTGATGGGGATCTTAATTCGAATTCTCGGCGGTATCTTCCAGAAAGCATTAAATATCAGCAAGATCGAGTCATTCGTCGCGGTCACTACCATTTTCCTCGGGCAAAACGAAATTCCGGCAATCGTCAAACCCTTTATCGATCGGCTGAATCGCAATGAATTATTTACAGCGATTTGCAGCGGTATGGCCTCGATTGCTGGTTCGACAATGATTGGTTACGCCGCACTGGGCGTGCCTGTGGAATATCTGCTGGCGGCATCGTTAATGGCGATCCCCGGCGGGATCTTGTTTGCCCGCCTGTTAAGCCCGGCTACGGAATCTTCGCAGGTTTCCTTTAATAACCTCTCTTTCACCGAAACACCGCCAAAGAGCATTATTGAAGCCGCTGCAACAGGGGCAATGACCGGGCTGAAAATCGCCGCAGGTGTGGCGACAGTGGTGATGGCATTTGTTGCAATAATTGCGTTGATTAACGGTATTATCGGCGGTGTTGGCGGCTGGTTTGGTTTTGAACATGCTTCGCTGGAGTCGATTTTAGGTTACCTGTTGGCCCCATTGGCGTGGGTGATGGGGGTTGACTGGAGTGATGCAAATCTTGCCGGGAGTTTGATTGGGCAGAAGCTGGCGATCAATGAATTTGTCGCTTATCTCAATTTCTCGCCATATCTGCAAACGGGTGGCACTCTGGATGCTAAAACCGTGGCGATTATTTCTTTCGCGTTGTGCGGTTTCGCTAACTTTGGTTCTATCGGGGTGGTGGTGGGGGCGTTTTCTGCGGTTGCGCCACACCGTGCGCCGGAAATCGCCCAGCTTGGTTTACGCGCGCTGGCGGCGGCGACACTTTCTAATCTGATGAGTGCCACCATTGCCGGGTTCTTTATTGGTTTAGCGTAGTGCGCAATTTATGAGCCGGATAAGATGCGGTCAAGCGTCGAATCCGGCAACATTGTTACACCATTGGCACTAATGAAAGCGCGTTATCGGCAGACAGGGTAGGGTTGTTTAAGCTGCCGCTGGCGCGCGAAATTGCCGCGCAGGCTACCGCAAAACGGGCGCTGTCGCGGAAACTGTATCCTTCAAGAAAGCTATATACCAGGCCCGCCATAAAACCATCGTCAGCACCAAAACTGTCTACTGTCGTATGCGCTGGCGCGGTCAGCAAAAATTGTTCTCCATCCTTATCGCTGCAAAATACAGATTCATCTTTCAGATAAACAAAAATGCGTTTAACACCTTGTTGATGCAGCGAATTTACAGCTCTGATGCGATCGTTGTCGTCTTTAATCGGTTGCCCCCACAAAATTTCCAGTTCATTTTGTGTTGGTTTCAGAGTGTGGATCCGGCTGTACCAGTTTTTTACTTTGTTTGCTTTAAATTCGGAAACGGTATCGACAAACATCGGAATTTCATCAGCAATGGTAAAGACCCACTCCAGGGCTTCAGGTGTGAGATTACAATCAGCCAGCACCACACCAGCATGGCGAATCAAGTCCCGTGAAGTATTGAGCAGTTGAGGCGTTAGCTGTTGCAGAATATGTGTGTCATTGATTGCCAGGATAGTTTCTTCCTGCTTATTAGCGATAGCGAGATAAGTTGCAGTGCTGTGTCCATGCAGACGAATGCAGTTTGAAACGTTCACGCCCGCGCGGCGCGTTTCTTCCAGTAATGTCTCGCCGTAAAAATCGTTGCCAATAGCTGATATTAAATGCACATCCCGACCAAGCAGAGCCAGGTTATGCGCGATATTACGTCCGACGCCGCCTGCGGAACAGTGAACAGAACCTGGATGAGAGGCTGCTTGCGGGTAACGGATATCCGCCATTCCGCGAATATCCATATTGATTGCACCCACAACCACACAGTAATCCTGCTCGGTAAGGATATATCCTTTGCCTTTAATCAAACCCTTGCGCATCAAATCCATAATATGAGCGGCAACACGTGAGCGGCTGATTTGCAGAATATCGGCGATTTCATTCTGTTGAATCAGCGGGTTACGCCGTAAAATTTTAAGAATCTGCTTTTCCCTGCCGTTCATCGATCAGGCCACCGCTTTTTCAGTTTGTTGCGCTTTCAGCCAGGCGATCTCTTCTGCCCAGATATCCGGGTTGATGGTTTCAAGGATCAGCGGAATGCCGTCGAAACGGTCGTCTTGCATGATCCAGCGGAACGCATCATGACCGATATTGCCTTCACCGAGGCTATGATGGCGGTCAACGCGGCTGCCAAAGGTACTTTTCGCATCGTTAAGGTGCATCCCGCGCAGATACTTAAAGCCGACAATACGGGCAAAATCAGCGAACGTTTTTTCGCATTCGGCTGGAGTACGCAAATCATACCCGGCAGCGAAAGCATGGCAGGTATCAATGCAGACGCCGACACGGGATTTATCTTCCACGCCGTCGATAATCGCCGCGAGATGTTCGAATTTAAACCCTAAGTTACTGCCCTGACCGGCGGTGTTTTCAATCACCGCTGTTACACCTTGAGTTTTATCCAGCGCAATGTTGATGGATTCGGCAATACGCGCAAGGCAATCCTCTTCTGAAATCTGCATCAGATGGCTGCCAGGGTGGAAGTTGAGCAAAGAAAGCCCCAGTTGTTCGCAACGCTGCATTTCATCTATAAAGGCATCGCGCGATTTTTCCAGAGCTTCAGTGACCGGATGTCCGAGGTTAATCAGATAGCTGTCGTGGGGAAGAATTTGCGCCGATGTGTAGTGATATTTTTCACAGGCCGCTTTGAATTCATCGATGGTTTGCGTCGTGAGCGGTGCGGCACGCCACTGACGTTGGTTTTTGGTGAACAAGGCAAACGCGGTTGCGTCGATTTCGGCGGCGCGAATTGCGGCATTTGCCAGACCGCCAGCAGCACTAACGTGCGCTCCAATGTATTTCATGCGAGGACTCCTGTTAAACCCGCTGGAGGAAAACGGTAATGATAGCGGGTTAACAGGAGCAAGATGTAGTGGTTTATGCGATGACGCTTTGAATCACATAGTTAATCGCACCACCACCAACAATCAGCCAGGCAAACAGTACCAGTGCCATCAGCAGAGGTTTCGCCCCGGCTTTTTTCAGCGCGCTGACGTGAGTGGTCAGACCCAGCGCCGCCATCGCCATTGCCAGCAGGAAGGTATCCAGCGTTACCAGCATGTTCACCACGCTCTGCGGTAACAGGTGGAACGAGTTAAAGATGGCAACGACGATGAACAAGATGGCAAACCACGGAATAGTGATTTTGCTTTTCTCGCCGCTGTTCGCCCCAGACAGCTGTTTAACACGCGCCGCCAGCAGGATGAGGAACGGAGCCAGCATCATCACGCGCAGCATTTTGGAAATAACTGCTGCGTTTTCCGCATCCGGGCTGATGGCATGACCTGCCGCCACCACCTGCGCCACTTCGTGCACAGTAGAACCAATGTAGATACCGAAAGTTTCCGGACTAAACCATTGAGACATCAGCGGATATATCGCCGGGTAGAGGAAAATCGCGACGGTCCCGAAGATAACAACGGTTGCAACAGCCACGGTTACTTTACTGGCTTCCGCTTTCACTACCGGCTCAGTCGCCAGTACCGCGGCAGCACCACAGATACTGCTACCGGCACCGATCAACCAGCTGGTGTGCTTATCCAGACCAAACACTTTCTGCCCCAGGAAGCAAGCCAGCAGGAAGGTACTGGACAGCGTCAACACGTCAATGATGATCCCACTGATACCGACATCGGCAATTTGCGAGAACGTCAGACGGAAGCCATAAAGAATGATACCCAGACGTAATAAATATTGCTTGGCAAACAGCACACCACCGTCACAGCTTTTCCAGATGTGCGGATAGATGGTGTTGCCTAAAACCATCCCCAACAAGATTGCGAGGGTGAGGGCACTAAACCCGGCACCCGCAACCGCGGGAATGGAACCACCCCACAGGGCGACCCCGGTGATAACTGCACTCAGGGCTAACCCCGGAATAAAATGCCACAGTGTACGATGTTGTTTCTGTAAGGTGATATTCGTCATAACCCTCTCCTTTAACCGGGCATAAGGTTACGACTAACTGGTTTAAAAATAAAATTGATTATATATTTATAATTAATCTTTATAAGTGGTAAGCGACTATGCACATCACCCTCCGGCAGTTGGAAGTTTTTGCAGAAGTATTGAAAAGTGGATCAACCACCCAGGCGTCGGTGATGCTGGCGTTGTCGCAATCAGCAGTGAGCGCAGCCTTGACCGACCTGGAAGGGCAGCTTGGCGTGCAACTGTTTGATCGCGTGGGGAAAAGACTGGTTGTTAATGAACACGGGCGGCTGCTCTATCCGCGTGCGTTGGCATTGCTTGAACAGGCGGTTGAAATCGAACAACTGTTTCGCGAAGACAACGGCGCGATTCGTATCTATGCCAGTAGTACCATCGGTAACTACATTCTGCCTGCAGTTATCGCCCGTTATCGCCATGATTATCCGCAGTTGCCGATTGAACTTAGCGTTGGGAATAGCCAGGACGTGATGCAAGCGGTGCTGGATTTCCGCGTTGATATTGGCTTTATTGAAGGACCGTGCCACAGCACTGAAATCATTTCTGAACCGTGGCTGGAAGACGAGCTGGTGGTTTTCGCCGCGCCGACTTCGCCGTTGGCCCGTGGTCCGGTCACCTTAGAACAGCTGGCCGCTGCGCCGTGGATCCTGCGTGAACGCGGTTCCGGCACGCGGGAGATTGTCGATTATCTGTTGCTGTCACATTTACCGAAGTTTGAGATGGCGATGGAATTAGGTAACTCCGAGGCAATCAAACATGCGGTGCGTCATGGGTTGGGAATTAGTTGCCTGTCGCGACGTGTGATTGAAGATCAATTGCAGGCAGGCACATTAAGTGAAGTTGCGGTCCCTCTGCCGCGCCTGATGCGTACGTTGTGGCGTATACATCATCGGCAAAAACACCTTTCCAACGCGCTACGGCGCTTTCTGGACTATTGCGATCCCGCAAATGTGCCGCGTTAAGTTGCTGTACAAGAACATGCTGGTGCTGTGTCGATTTCGTGACGCAGCGCCTTCAGCATGCATTCGCCAGAAAAGAGATTGGCTGCTTTACTTATAATCCCTGGGCGATCATGAAGGTGTCTTATAACCGTGTATTTCTGCCGGAAGGATTGCCAATCGTCTGCTACAATCGCGCCTCATTTTTAAGATGGATAGCATTTTTGTATGGTTTCCGAAACTAAAACCACAGAAGCGCCGGGCTTACGCCGTGAATTAAAGGCGCGTCACCTGACGATGATTGCCATTGGCGGTTCCATCGGTACAGGTCTTTTTGTTGCCTCTGGCGCAACGATTTCTCAGGCAGGTCCGGGCGGGGCATTGCTCTCGTATATGCTGATTGGCCTGATGGTTTACTTCCTGATGACCAGTCTCGGTGAACTGGCTGCATATATGCCGGTTTCCGGTTCGTTTGCCACTTACGGTCAGAACTATGTTGAAGAAGGCTTTGGCTTCGCGCTGGGCTGGAACTACTGGTACAACCTGTCTCTTATACACATCTGACGCTGCCGACGAATAGCCTTGTGTAGAT
>ERZ652156.227-NODE-227-length-19480-cov-9.00824_pt1 | contig 19480 bp, 20 predicted proteins | sample MGYA00514760_ERZ652156 | MGnify/ENA metagenome assembly ERZ652156
TCCCTAACGGCACGACCAACATAACCGAGACAGGAATTGACCAGCTTTCATAGAGTGCAGCAAGGCACAGGAAAACAACCACAAAGGAAATTGCTACCAGAGCGGGAGCCTGGTTTCCCGATAAGCGTTCCTGATACGACATACCCGTCCAGTCATAACCAATGCCCGCAGGTAATTTTGACGCAAGGTTTTCCATCAACGCCATGGCATCGCCGGAACTGGTTCCTGGCGCGGCTTCCCCCTGAATCTCCATTGACGGCAGACCGTTGTAGCGTTCCAGTCGCGGAGAGCCATACACCCAATGTGAAGTGGTAAAGGCAGAGAATGGCACCATTTCGCCGTTGGCGCTGCGGACATAAAGTTTATCGACATCTTCTGGCAGCATACGGAATTTGGCATCCGCCTGAACATACACCTTTTTCACACGACCACGGTCGATGAAGTCGTTAACGTAAGTCCCACCCAGCGCCGTTGAAATGGTCTGATTGATGTCAGAAAGTGAAACACCTAATGCCTGCGCCTTTTCCTGGTCAACTTCCAGTTTAAACTGCGCGGTGTCTTCCAGGCCATTAGGACGCACGCTGACTAAGCTGGCAGGATGTTGCGCAGCCATACCAAGCAACTGGTTACGGGCCTGGGTTAGGGCATCGTGACCCAGCCCAGCCTGATCAATTAACTCAAAGTCGAAACCCGTTGCCGTGCCCAGTTCAACAATGGCTGGCATATTGAATGGAATGACAAAACCGTCGCGGATCTTGCCCAATTCCATTTTGGCACGATGGATTACCGCTTCCGCACTGTTTTCATCACCATTACGCTCTTCCCACGGTTTCAGACTGACGAAGGCCATACCGGCGTTTTGTGCCTGGCCGCTGAAGCTAAAGCCGTTAACCGTAAAGACACTTTCAACGTTCGCTTTCTCGTTTTTCAGATAGTAATCCGTCACTTGATCCAACACTTTTTGCGTCCGCTCTTGCGTCGCGCCAGCGGGTAACTGAATCATGGTCAGAAAGACACCCTGATCCTCTTCAGGTAAGAAGGAAGACGGAAGACGTAAAAACAACACCACCATTCCTGCAACAATCAGCGCATAGATCAGTAAATATCGTCCTGTGGAACCGAGGATTTTGCCGACGCTGTTGGTGTAGTGGTTAACGCTATGATCGAAGGTGGTATTAAACCAGCCGAAGAAACCGCCCTTATTTTCGTGATGCTCAGCAGAGACGGGTTTAAGCAGCGTTGCACATAACGCAGGGGTAAGAATCAATGCCACCAGAACAGAAAGCGCCATTGCCGAAACGATGGTGATAGAGAACTGGCGATAAATTGCCCCAGTAGAACCGCCGAAGAATGCCATCGGAATAAATACCGCTGACAGCACCATCGCGATACCCACCAGTGCGCCCTGAATTTGCGACATTGATTTTTCCGTCGCTTCTTTTGGCGGGAGCTTATCCTCCATCATCACGCGCTCGACGTTCTCCACCACCACTATCGCATCATCGACGAGCAGCCCGATGGCAAGCACCATCCCGAACATCGTTAGTGTGTTGATGGAGTAACCAAAAGCGGCGAGGATGGCAAACGTCCCTAACAACACCACGGGTACCGCAATGGTGGGGATCAGCGTTGCTCGCATATTCTGCAAGAACAGATACATCACCAGGAACACCAGCATAATGGCTTCGAACAGCGTTTTTACCACTTCGTGAATAGAAAGCTGGACGAATGGCGTGGTGTCATAAGGGTAGAGAACCTTCATTCCCTGCGGGAAGAATGGCTGTAATTCCGCCAGTTTTGCCTTAATGGCTTTCGCGGTATCGAGAGCATTCGCGCCGGTTGCCAGCTTAATCCCCAGGCCCGCCGCCGGTTTTCCGTTGATGCGAGCGATAACGTTATAGTTTTCACCGCCAAGTTCAACCCGTGCGACATCTTTCAGACGCACCACCGAGCCGTCACTGTTTACGCGCAGGGTCACTTTGCCGAATTCTTCCGGATTTTTTAACCGCGTCTGAGCAATAATCGAGGCATTCAACTGTTGCCCTGGTAACGCTGGCGTTCCGCCCAACTGTCCGGCAGCGATCTGATCGTTCTGTACCTTCAACTGGTTAATCACATCAACCGGTGTCAGTTTATATTTGTTTAGCAGATCGGCGTCCAGCCAGATACGCATCGCATACTGTGCGCCGAAAAGCTGTACGTCACCGACGCCATTCAGACGGCTAAGCGTATCTTTAACGTTAGAGGCCACATAGTCCGAGATATCGTCCTGTGTGGTGTCTGGGTTATCAGAGACAAAGCCCGCCACCATCAAATAGCTGCTACTGGACTTTTCAACACTGATCCCCTGCTGCTGAACCTCCTGCGGCAGCAACGGCGTGGCGAGCTGGAGTTTGTTCTGCACCTGCACTTGCGCGATATCAGGATCGGTCCCGGACTGGAAGGTAAGGGTAATTGTCACGCTACCGGCGGAATCGCTGGTGGAGGACATATACATCAGGTTATCGATACCATTCATATTCTGTTCGATAACCTGCGTCACCGTATCCTGCACGGTCTGCGCATCAGCACCTGGATAGTTTGCCGAAACAGAAACCGCAGGCGGTGCAATGGTTGGATACTGAGCGACGGGCAATTGTAGGATCGCCAGTGCGCCCGCCATCATCAGAATAATGGCCAGCACCCATGCAAATATCGGTCGTCGAATAAAAAAGTTTGCCATGTCAGATTACCTTACTTCGATGCAGTATCTGCGGGGGTATCGGTAGTGGCTTTAACCTGCTCTCCCGGACGCGCTTTTTGCAGGCCGCTGACAATGACTTGATCGCCAGATTTCAGACCTTCGCTAATCAACCATTTATCGCCAATCGCCTGACTGGCAACGACAGGGCGCGCTTCCACCTGACTTTTATCGTTAACAATCAGCACGGTTGCATCACCACGCGGTGTGCGGCTAACGCCTTGTTGCGGGATAAGAATGGCGTCAGGTTGGACGCCTTCATCAATCCGTGCACGCACAAACATACCCGGCAAAAGCGTATGTTGCGGGTTAGGGAAGACAGCACGTAGGGTTATGGAGCCGGTGCTTTCATCAACGGTCACATCAGAGAATTGCAGCGTACCTTTCAGGGGATAGGTTTGACCGTTTTCCATGACCAACTCTACGTTGCTGGTGGCGTTTTCCTTATGCAAATTTCCTTGCTCTACGGATTGCTTCAGCCTCATAAAATCGTTGCTGGATTGGGTCACATCAACGTAGATAGGATCGAGCTGCTGGACAGTCGCCAGTTCAGTCGTTTGCCCATTAGTGACAAGAGCGCCTTCGGTCACGGTCGATTTGCCGATACGTCCGCTAATTGGCGCAGTCACTTTGGTATAAGCGAGATTGATGCGAGCGCTTTCGACTGTGGCTTTTGCGGCAATCACGGCGGCATCGGCCTGGCGAGCATCAGCAATGGCCTGGTCGTACTCCTGCTGGCTGATGTATTTCGTACCCATGAGCGGAACGTAACGTTTTACCGTCAAATGCGCGATGGCGGCGGCGGCTTCACTTTTCGCCAGTTCGCCTTTCGCGCTGTCATAATTTGCCTGATAGGTCGCGGGATCGATCTGGTACAGGGATTGGCCTGCTTGTACATCGCTGCCTTCAGTGAAATTACGATTCAGTACGATCCCGCTAACCTGTGGGCGAACTTCGGCTATACGGTAAGCATTGGTGCGGCCTGGTAATTCAGTCTTAACTTCTAACGGGGCCGTTTTCACAATATGAACGGTAACCTGCGGTTCACCGACGTGAGCTTTCTCTTCTCCCTTATCGTTACAACCGGCGATTAAAGCCGCGGAGATCAGAATAAAGGAGGGCAGGAGGAAAAACCTGGCATGTTTCGTCATTACTATTCCTCAAAAAACCAAAAGCGCGTTATTTACCCAGAAAGGCAACGCGTTAACTCGCAGAAAGAAAAATACAGTTTGCTATCCTACAAATTATCATTCGTCGATGTAAGGAATAGTTATGAATACTGGCGTCTCAAGGCACATAAACACAAAAAAAGATTAATATTCTACTGTTTTATTTTGACGCGGGTTGAAAGAGGCAGAATTAAAACCTCGTAAATTGAAATATATATTCATGTGGCGAATGTATTTTAGGTAAATAATATATATTATTTATTTGACGATTTATAGCAACTCAATGTTACCCTCTCGTATAAATACACATTAGATGATAGATTAACCTTCGCTATTTTCTCACCCTGTGTCGAATATATTTATTTCCTGAATAATTAATCATGGCAAAAAGAACCAAAGCCGAAGCTCTGAAGACCCGGCAAGAACTGATTGAAACTGCCATCGCCCAGTTTGCGCAACATGGCGTAAGCAAGACGACGCTCAACGACATTGCCGATGCCGCTAACGTTACGCGTGGCGCTATCTACTGGCACTTCGAGAACAAGACCCAACTGTTTAATGAGATGTGGTTGCAACAGCCTTCATTGCGGGAGTTAATCCAGGAACACTTGACGGCTGGATTAGAGCATGACCCGTTTCAACAATTGCGTGAAAAATTGATTGTCGGCTTGCAATATATTGCCAAAATTCCCCGCCAGCAGGCGTTGCTGAAAATCTTATATCACAAATGTGAATTTAATGATGAGATGCTGGCCGAGGGAGTGATACGCGAAAAGATGGGCTTTAATCCGCAGACTCTCCGCGAAGTATTGCAGGCGTGTCAGCAACAAGGTTGTGTAGCAAATAACCTCGATTTAGATGTTGTGATGATTATTATTGATGGTGCCTTCAGCGGAATTGTTCAAAACTGGTTAATGAATATGGCGGGTTATGATCTTTATAAACAAGCACCCGCGCTGGTCGATAACGTATTAAGAATGTTCATGCCAGATGAAAACATAACGAAATTAATTCATCAAACGAATGAATTAAGTGTCATGTAAATTCACATTCTGTCCTGAAAATTCAGTTCGTCACAGTTAACCAGTTTTAGTGGATTAACTGAGTTCATATTACGGCATTTGTCTGTTTCTGTTGCCAGCAGTTCAATCCACTGCATCAGTAAAGTATCAAACAGAAAAACGAAGACAGCGAAAACGACGAGCCACCAATACTTGCGAATCATTACCTGAGCCTGTGCATGTTTAACCAAGTCTGGCAGGAAATATACACGAAATGAATAATCTGAAAACCAGGCTTACACTTCCTTTACTTTGCAATGAGATCGGGGTCAACTTCGCTAACCCGGCATCGTTTTGACCGGTTGCCCGTCTTTCTTTTTTTCACTTTCGCCAGTTCTTCCGCGGAGTAATGCGACGCGACATCCAGCCGTCGAAGCCCCATTTTGATGTACTCGCTGTTGATCTCAATACCAATGAATTTTCGTCCGCTGGCGATGGCTACGGCACCGGTAGTAAAGCTACCGGCAAACGGGTCGAGAACGATATCGCCTGGGTTGGAAGAGGCGAGAATAATGCGTTTCAGTAAGGCTTCCGGTTTTTGCGTCGGGTGGTTCTCATATTCATCCATTAAATAACGCACGCGCGGAAAATCCCAGACGTTACCCGGTACTTTTTGATGATTGTATGGCTGTGGAGGATTTTTGCGATAATCGATCAACGCGCGCTGCGATCCGGTTTTGGCTTCTACCAGAATAGCATCACCGTTGAATGTGTAGTTCTTTGCGTCTTTCACCATCATCAGGATGGGTTCGTACATGGAGCCGTAGTGTTTTTTCGCCTGTACTCCAGAACTGTCATATGACCAGACGATGCGACTTTTGATGGTAAAAAGCTTGCGGCACTGGAGATCGATAAAGGGCATGTTTTCCGTACTGTTCATAATGTACATGCTGCCCTGCTTTTTCAGAACGCGGTGGCACTCTGCAATCACTTCAAACAGCCAGTCGATAAACAGATCTTCTTTCCAGGCTTCGATCAGACCATCAAAATTTTTACCGATGTTATACGGTGGGTCGGCAAAGATCAGATCGACGCTTTCAGTAGGTAGCTTTTTAAGTTCGGCAAGGGCATCACCGTGAATAATGGTCTTAGCTTCATTACCAAACCGGGTCGGTTCACATCCTGTTCTCATGGTCACTCCCTTTGTGACACCTATAAAAAAGGCGCTTCCCCATGCCGAGTAGCGCCTTTTTAATCAAGCATTTAGCTAACCTGAATTAGTTCATGCCGTATTTTCAAAACCTACGTTTTTTACCGTTCGGATATGTTTGCTAATATTCATCTATGATACTGATATAAAACAATAAAATTGATTTATCGGTTTGCCTTTGTTCATTGCCGTTCATAGAGTAACATTGATATGTGCAGTCAGTGGTGCAGTCAGTTTGGCGTACCAAATGATATGAACTGAGGTTTTCAATGGCTGGTGGAACGAACAAATTAAGCGATACATCGCTTCGTAAAATGCTGGGAAGGGAGAGCCCCGGAGACAGCTTCTATGCTGATGGCGATGGGCTAAGTGTGAAGGTGTCCAGATCGGGCGTGTTGACTTGGTATTTCACTTTCCGCATAGGTGGCCGGGAATCAACATCTCAGCGTATAAAGCTGGGTAATTATCCAGACCTTTCACTCAAAGCAGCTCGTGAGAAACGAGAGCAGTGTCGTGCATGGCTCGCAGAGGGAAAGAATCCAAAGCACCAGTTGAGCGTTACGACTCAGGAAACGTTAAAGCCGGTGACAGTCAGGGATGCCCTTGAATACTGGATCAGGGAATATGCCACCCATAACCGCGCTAATGTTGAAAAGCACATTGAGCAGCTCAATAAGCATATCTTTCCTTATATAGGTACTTATCCGCTTTCTATGTGTGAAACTCGCCACTGGCTGGAATGTTTCGCCAGGGTAAGGAACGAAGCGCCTGTAGCGGCTGGCTATCTTTTGCAGATGTGTAAGCAAGCACTCAAGTTCTGCCGGGTTCATCGGTATGCGGTGAGTAACGTCCTGGACGATCTGACCATTGACGATGTTGGACGTAAACAGAATAAGCGGGACAGGGAGCATACCCGGCAAGAACTTGCTGATATATGGCGAGAATGCTCAGGCCTGAAATTTAAGCCCTACTACTCAGCTCTATTACGTCTGCTGGTGGTGTTTGGCTGCCGAACTCAGGAGCTGAGATTATCTCGCGTAACCGAATGGGATCTAAATGATTGGGTTTGGACGGTACCTAAAGAGCACAGCAAAGGTGGTGAGAAAATACTACGGCCTATTCCCGTAGATATTCGCCCATTTATCAAACAGCTTTTAGAGCAGCACCAAAGCACAGGGCTATTGCTGGGAGAGATAAAGAAACCGGAAGCTGTCAGTCAGTGGGGAAGGATGTTGTATAAGCGTCTGGGCCACTCTGAACCGTGGACGCTTCACGATTTACGCCGTACATTTTCCACGACTCTGAACAACATGGGAATTGCTCCGCATGTTGTCGAGCAGCTTCTGGGCCATGCGCTGGGCGGTGTCATGTCCGTATATAACCGCAGTCAGTATTTACCTGAAAAGCTGGATGCACTGAATAAATGGATGCAGAGATTAGATGTTATTACCTCTGATATCTCAAATGTTACTATTCTTGAGGTCGCAAGATGATAAAAAAAATTAACAGTAAAAGAGACTTACCAAAGTCATTCAGCTTAGAAAAATATGATGACCTTGAAAATATGTCTGATAAGGATTTGTTTCGTCAGCTTTATTGGCGATGCGATGATTTAACAATAAAAAATACAGACTGCCCTGACTATGGTTTGCAATATGGTGCTAAATACCCGCTTAACAATAATTTTGGTGATCCATTCGGGGAACTCAAAGCAGAAGAATGGTTTCTTGAAAAGCAAAAGGAATACGAGTACAAGACTCAGCCTGATTTGCTGAAATTAAGTTACGGCGATGGTATAAAACCATTAATGCGATTTGAGTTGGCATTTTTAAATAAAATCAATGCTGATAAAGGTCACTGGAAAGGAAAGCCAATAGTAGTTGACGATGATTTGGTGGGGGATTTGTTTACAGCAGATAACGGTATGTTTTGGGCTGTCATGCGTGAGCCAGTAAACTTACTTTCTGATGTTGTGGAAAACGTGATGATTACTGTTGACTTAAACAACAGAGATGATCTTTTGATTGAAGCATTCACGAACCTCCTCCCAAAATGGCGCGAAGAACTCGGAATACCTGAACCAGATAAGCCAGTCTCAGGGGACTGGGAGAGCGTCAGACGGAAGATAATTGACTACAGAATAATTCCACTTATTGATTTGATGTCATGGGAAAGCGCTACCGACAGCAAAATATCCCTTGGCGTACTCGCAGTATCCCTGTTCCCGGATGGAGAAAAGGAGTCCTTTGCCATAGCTCAAACGGTGAAACCTTTCTTGGATAAAATTATGAGAAGTGATTCTTTAGATAAAATCAGGAAAGAATTATCTTGATATAACTGAATCAGGGTAACTCCTTTAGAGGAATATAATTTTTTTCTCACCGTCGCGGTGATAATTTTTTTGAATAAGAATGCTCTCGAACCCTAGCGAACGAGAGCATTTTTTTATGAACAATATTAAACAATCCCAGCAGCCAGCAGAAAGAGTTATCCGTGAGGCTGAGTGCCGGCAGCTAACCGGTATTTGTCGAACCACTCGATACATGATGGAAAAAGAGGGGAGCTTTCCCGCCCGCCGCAAGCTGGGAGGTCGTGCCGTTGGTTGGCTTCTGTCTGAGGTCACAGCATGGCAGCAGAGCCGCAGCAAAGCAGCGTGAGGGGTGGGAAATGTCACATAAAACAAAAGCGGCCATGCAGGGCCGCCAATGTCACTACCAAAAACTTAAGCAAAGTCAGGATACCAGGGTTAATGCTAGTGGTCAAAGCCAGAGCACTGCTGGGATTAAAGGAACTGCGGCATTGGCGCACACCCTATTTCCCCAAATCTGGGGAGAACTGGATCATCATGCGGGGTGTGCTGCAATGCAGCATACCCCGGAGAAATCCCGTAGTTTCGACAAATACCCAGATATTGGGTGTTATGGCCTGCATAAAATCACACCTGCGGTTCTTATTCCTGTCCCCGGCTCTTCTTTAGCTCATTTGCAATGGCGGATATTTAATCACGTGGTAACCAGCCTTTCGCATTCCTTTTGGGGATTGGAAGGTTCTTTTCCTTCAAAATACGTAAAATGGCAGGTTCTGAATGTGGTCCCCAACCATCCCAATTACCTTCCCAACAGTCGTTACAGCAGAAAGCCCTACCGTATAATTGCAGTACACGTCCTTGGTAAAGGTCTGGGCCAAATCGTGTTTCTGATCCACAGACTTCACATGTGCAATAAAAATGCCCTTTCTCATCTATGCGCATCATCTTCTTCCTCAAATCAACCTTTTGGTTCTATTCCTTGCCGACGCAATTCCGCGCGAGCTAATTCTTTTATCCAATTACCAAGACTTACGCCTTCGCGCTCCGCTGCATCGTTCAGTTGCTGGCGTAGATCAGGGTTGATTCTGATCTGGAAAGTAGGTGACCAGCCATCACCTTTAGGGGTTTTGTCTCGTTTAATTGTTGACACGTACGTACATAACCTCATAGCATGTATTTTGTTATGTACGTACGTTATCACGTCTGGCATAGAAAAGACAACGCCCCAAACTGTTGGAGCAGTATTGGGGCGTCTAACCAAACCGTTAGTTGAGGTAACAGTTATGGCTGAATTACAGCATACCCAAACTCGCCCGGAATTTACATGGAGATTTATCTCTGCTTCTGAGCGCTACCCTACCGCCAAACCATTGGTGATCTACGTCAACGCATCCAGCGAACAGGAGGCCCGCGACACTATGCCGGGTGTAAACCTCATTTTCGCAGCACGTCTCCCATTCCATGCCTTTCAGGCAATGGAGGTACGCCATGCGTGAATTAACCAATAAAAGTGCGTCAATAGCCTGTGAACTGGCTGCGTTGTTGATGGTTGTCGAAGAGTGCGACGTTGATCAGGTTGAGCGTGAAAACCTTATCAGTCTGGCCAGACGAGTATCGGATCAACTGGCGGCAAGCATGGTCGAGCAGAATTCAACGGGGGGGCTCAATGGATAACTTTTACACCTACCGCAGCAAAAAAGATTTGCTGTTACTGGCGCAAGAGGTTGCCGCGCTTCTGTCATGTGCTGCTTACCTTGCGACTACCAGAGGCGAGGAAGAGCGTATCCATGTAATGAGTTTGACGCACCTGGCTCAACGGCTTTCTGACGAGCTGGCAAACTCACTGGATATTTCTACTTTTTCAGACCCTGAATCGCGGGAGGCAAAATCATGATCAGCAATGTGAAGTTTTACGAGCTGGCTAAGCGCGTTGATCTGCTGGTTGAAAAGGTTTTGCATCTTGAGGCACAGGTTAAGTCACTCACTGATAGTCAGGGGGGGGAAATCCCTCCGGGTATGACGCCAGTAGCAACACTGGCCGCTGAATACGGTATCTCAACCAAAAAGGCTGAGGAACTGGCGAAAAACACAGGGGTGATGCTGGTTAAGCTGAAATCTGGCGGGTTCGTTGCACCTGATGAAAAGTTCAGGGAAGCGGCGCGTCTGGTGCTGCGCAGCGCTAAGCGCAAATATGGCTCTGCGTACTGGTTCCATCCTCTGATCGGCAAATTCCAGATGAGCGGGGGCATTCCAAAATGACGGTACAACTGACAGCTGTAGAAACCGTTTCTGATGCCCTGTTCACCTGTTCGTATCTGTGGGCGCACGGCAAGCAATACAGTCGCAGCGATTTGGATAAAGCGCTCCACCAGCATAAGGACCCCACTACCCGTTACGGAAAGCTGGTGGCTCGCCTCAACCAGATAGCAGCAATGCCGTATGAGGAACTCTGTGATGCCGGATATCTCGATACGGACCGCAAACAAATGATTACAGCGCGGCGTTCTGTGCTGGTGGAAGAGATAGGCGAAGGGGAAATGAATGCCATGCTGTCTGACGTGCAGCGCATTCACCGGGTCTTCCCTGATGCTGGTGCAAAGTTCAGGACAAAGCTGCCTCTCTCTCGCGGTTCTGAGGGCTTTGATATCCGTCAGGACTATGTCCTTAAACACTTTCTGCCAGCGCAATCACTGTGCAGCATTTATGGTCCCAGCGGTTCGTATAAGAGTTTTCTCGCTGTATCGTGGGCCTGTCACATTGCTGCGGGTCTGCCATGGGCTGGGAAGAAGGTCACTTCCGGCGCGGTGCTGTATGTGGTTGGTGAGGGGGGCGTAGGCGTTCCCCGGCGTATAAAGGCTTGGGAGCAGGTGCACGGCATACAGGCGGACAACCTCTGGCTGGTCAATCGTCCGGTGTTTCCTGTGCGCGAGTCAGAGGTAACGGAAGTGCTTCTGGCTGCCAGACAGATTGAAGCTGAATGTGGTGTGCCGGTTCGCATGGTGGTGATCGATACGCTGGCCCGTTGTTTTGGCGGTAACGACGAGAACGATGCTCGTGATATGGGGGCATTTATTGAAGGGTGTGACGTTATCAAACAGAAAACGGGTGCAACGGTGCTGATAGTTCACCACTCCGGCAAAGATGAAGGGAAAGGCGCTCGCGGTTCCAGTGCTTTCCGCGCTGCGCTTGATACTGAATTTAACGTTAAGCGTGAAGGGGATGGAAAGGCGCTTATTCTGACCTGTACCAAGATGAAAGACGCGGAGGAGCCAGAGCGTAAAGCGTATGACCTGAGAACGGCAGAGCTTTACACCGATGAAGATGGTGAGCTTGTTTGCTCTCTGGTTGTGCACGATCAGCCGAGAGAGGCTAAAGAGGTTGAGCCTGAACTGGCCAATGTCTCCCGTCTTAGCGATAACCACCATGCATTATGGCAGGCAGTACGCAGCCGCACAGCTAAGGGGGAGCGATGCACTATCTCCGTCATTAAAGATGATCTGCGTGCAACACTGGGGACAGATAAAGTGAGAAAGTCATTCTCGCGCTGGCTGGACAAGCTGGAGAGTGAGCAAATTATTCGCATCGAGGGTGAGAACCTTTACCCGGTAACAGTCGAGTAAATGCGGCGGTAAGTGCGGCATGTGCGGCATTTAGTATGTTTTATGACCAAATGCCGCACTTAGCCCCTGTATACACGCGCTAAGTGCGGCATTTCACTGAAACCACCGTCATTACTGGTTTTGCATGATTTTTTGAGATAACTGGTGCGGCGCTAAGTGCGGCATTACTAAACGCGGCACTAAATGCGGCAAGTTAGACAAACAAGGAGAATTTATGCCTATTACGATTCATGAAATAAAGGAACATTACGATTATTACGGGCTTCATGATATGGTCTCCATGTCAACGAAAGAATACCAACAGATTTTAGCTAATGGTGCTTTGTTCTGGATGGATCATCATGATTTTGTTCGCAGCACTCTTTCCGATGAAATCTTGGCAACAAACAAGGAGCAACTAGATGCAATAATTGAGCATCTACAACAATACAGAGACAGAATGCCTTCTGCCTAGAAATTTGTTAGGGGCTGATTCCAAGCCCCTGAATGTTTCAATAATTAAAGTGACTTTCAACTGAAAGTTGTTTGCAGCCCAATAATTTTAAAGCTTTTCGAATGTAATATAAAGCAGCGGTATTGTCGATAATGTAGCGGAAGGCTTCATTTTTATCTTGTTGTGCATCTCTTAAATTTCTTTCAAATTCTCTTTCATAATCTTCTGCGTAATATTGATTGGATTGTCGGCCCATAATAATCAATGTGGTTAAATCTGCTAATTCTTCCTCTGAAAAGAGAGGTAGGTAAGTAGTGGTGATGCGCATTTTTAACCGTAGGTAGTCTAAAAAATCTTCTGCTCTGATATCGGATAAACTAATTCCTGAATCCTGTAGTGGGTCCAGAAATACGCTATTTTTTTTCATTACGTCTTTTATATGTAGTGTGTACCAAGCTTTTTTAAAACGCAATAGTGTATTTTTCCCGCTATGTTTAAGTGGAAATTCAACGCCAATTAAAGATGATAGGTATCTATTTACAACAATTTTGTCGATTGCTTTTATAAGTTGTTTGTTGCTATTGAGATTAAATTTTTTCTTGATGAATTCCTTTTTTTTCACTGTAAGTGTAGTTACCCATTCATTTTTATTACCTAGAGCTTTTGAAAGCTTGATTAGATCACGGCGTGAAAATTTATCGGTATACGTACCTGTTTTATACTCATCTTTCAGATTTAGAGTGAGCTTAATTATTTCTCGCAAACCTTCCGTGAGCTTTTTGAAATAAACAACAAATCTTACAAGGTTAATGATCGGTGTTTTTTCCAAATGTGTCGCTCCGACATTGGACTCAGGGTATCTAAAAGTTTGTGCTGTGTCGTCTATAGCCACAAAGTCTAATATATAAGGCTCGATTTTTTTTGTAATGTGAAATAGTCGTATATCTGTCCTCTCAGCGACATCAATCGTGGCATCCCATAGTTTCTTGATGCTGTGGATTTTTGTCACATCAGGAACTGATATCGCCAATCCTCGGAGATCTGCCATGTCAATGAGGATAGTCTTTAGAGAAAGCTCAATTCCGTGCCTGGCAGAGTAGGCAATCGGATAAACAAGTAAATCAACTTCTCCTCTCTTGTTATTTTTGTATATATAGTCAGTAAGTATCTCTGGGGTTCTAAGGTAACCTTCAGCATAAGTTAATGAGTCAGGGAAACCATTCGTTCCGACGCAAGCATTCAGCCAATCAAATCGACCATTGCCCAAACCAAAGGTGTTATTAAAGATTGTTTCTTTTTCCATTAATCGGTCCTTGCTTTGTAAATTATTTGTTCAATGTCGTTCATTGCTGTTTGAATCAAAAAATACTCGTTTACATCAATAATTCAATATATATCTTAAAGAGTGGCACTCAGACGTGAGCCGCCACTGTTGCCGTCCGATCCCCTGCGCGATGCCGGGTTGATCTGCGAGATGCCGAGAGTGTCGGGCGGCGCTCCCTCCGTGTTGGTTTCACGTCCTGAATCTTAACCAATACGAGAAAACCTTCATGAAGAAATTAATCGAACTCCGCCAGCAAAAAACCGCCCTGAAAAACCAGATGCGATCCCTGCTGGAAAAAGCCGACAGTGAAAACCGCAGTCTGACCGATGACGAGGGCAAACAGTTTGATGAACTGCGTGCAAAAGCTGATTCCCTCGATACAGACATTTCCCGCCTCGAGTCTGTGGCTGATGAAGAACGCAGCAAGCTAGGAACGGGCATCCAGAAATTATCATCTGATGAATTGCGTAACTACATCGTAACCGGAGATGTGCGATCTCTGTCCACCAGCACTGACAGCGGCAGGGATGGCGGATATACCGTAATTCCTGAGCTTGATCGCGAAGTCATGCGCCAGCTACAGGATGACAGTGTTATGCGCGTGATCGCGACCGTGAAGACTGCAAAATCAAATGAGTTTCAGAAACTGGTTTCCACTGGCGGCGCAACTGTAGGACGAGGCACAGAAGGCAGCGCACGCAGTCAAACCAACACCCCGAAAATTGAACGCGTAACCATCAAGCTGAATCCGATCTACGCCTACCCGAAAACCACGCAGGAAATCCTAGATTTTTCAGAGGTGGATATTCTGGGCTGGTTATCCTCCGAAATTGCCGACACGTTCGCCAGCACCGAAGAGGATGATTTTGTTAATGGCGACGGTAACGGCAAGCCGAAAGGCTTCATGGCTTACACCCGTGCGGCGACCAGTGACAAAATCCGCGCTTTTGGCACCATTGAAAAAATGGTAGCGGCAAGTGGAACCGCCATTACAGCGGACGAACTGATCGACATTCTCTACAAGCTGAAAGCGAAATACCGCAAAAATGCCGTCTGGGTGATGAACTCGGGCACGGCAGGGACACTACAGAAGCTGAAAAATGAGAACGGCGATTATATCTGGCGCGACAGCCTTAAAGAAGGTGCGCCGGATATGTTGCTTGGTCGTCCTGTTTACTGCCTGGAGTCCATGCCGGACATCGGCGCAGGAAAAGCACCGCTAGCGGTTGGCGATTTCAGTCGTGGTTATTTCATCGTTGATCATGTAACAGGGATTCGCACCCGACCGGACAACATTACTGAACCCGGATTCTACAAGGTCCACACGGATAAATATCTGGGCGGTGGTGTGGTGGATTCAAACGCCATCAAAATTCTGGAAATGAAAGCTGGCTAGTCATGAGTAAGGAGGAGGCTGCGGCCTCCTTTTTCAGCTTTATGGAGTACACCGATGAAAAACACCGATTTTGAAATCCGCACATCTGAACTGACCGCCAGCAATAAAAAGCTGGTGGGGTATGCCGTTCGCTGGAACAGCCTTTCAGAAATTATCTGGGACGAATTCCGCGAACAGTTCACGCCGGGGGCTTTTGCTGACTATCTGGCGGCGGGTAATGATGTGCGCTGCCTGTATGAGCATGACTATACCCAACTGCTGGGGCGCACCAAATCCGGCACTCTGGTACTGACTGAGGATAACACCGGGTTACGTTTTGAGCTGACACCGCCGGATACCCAGCTTGGAAAAGATGTGCTTACGCTGGTGGAGCGTGGCGACATTACAGGAATGAGCTTTGGTTTTCGCGCATTATGCGAGGAGTGGAGTATCGCGCAAAAACCGTATCTGCGTACCGTAACCGCCGCTGAACTCCGTGAAATCACAATAACGTCGATGCCTGCTTATCCAGAATCTGGCGTGGAGATTGCCCGCCGTTCGTTGTTTGCACAGCACCCTGAATTACGTCCGACAGGAAATAATCGTCATCGTTGGTCTGAGTTGGCGGGGTTGTGATATGTGGTGGCCTTTTAGTCGTAAAAAAAGCGAGCAGCGTAACCTGTCCATTGATGATTTTCTGGCGCTGTCCGGCGTACCGAATACCGGATCCGGAGAATATGTTTCTGCCGGGACGGCTGAATCATTGCCTGCAGTGATGAACGCGGTTTCTGTCATCGCTGAGGCGGTGGCCACGATGCCGTGTTATCTGTATCTGGTACGTAATGACAAGGGCAGGGAGGCGCGGGAATGGCTGGACAGTCACCCGGTAGATATTCTGCTGAATGAGCAGCCTAATTCGTGCCAGACACCTTACCAGTTTAAACGCACAATGATGCGTCACTGCCTGCTGAACGGTAACGCCTATGCGGTTATTGAGTGGGGGCGGGACGGGCAGCCCAAATCACTTCATCCTTATGCACCGGGTTGTGTTGTACCGGAACGCACAGGCGCACACAAATACCGATATACCATCACCGAACCCTATACAGGAACGGTGCGCACGTATTTACAGGAAGAAGTTCTGCATCTCCGCTATGCCTCGGATGATGGCTTTCTGGGGCGCTCCCCCGTCACGATTTGCCGTGAGGCACTTGGGCTTGGCCTTGCTCAACAGCGCCACGGAGCCAGCATTATGAAAGATGGCATGATGGCGGCAGGGATTATCATGTCAGGCGAATGGCTGGACGGCGTGAAAGGTAAACAGGCATTAGATGCTCTGGAACGCTACAAGGGGGCGAAAAATGCCGGAAAAACGCCAATCCTTGAAGGGGGCATGGATTACAAGCAACTGGGAATGAGTAACCAGGATGCGGAATGGCTGGCCTCCCGTCGCTTCTCCATTGAAGACATCGCCCGCATGTTCAACGTATCGCCTATTTTTCTGCAGGAATACAGCAACAGCACCTACAGCAATTTCAGCGAGGCAAGCCGCGCGTTTCTGACCATGACAATGCGCCCATGGCTGGCGAACTTCGAACAGCAAATCAAGGCCGCTTTGCTGGTGGCTTCTCCCGTACCTGGTACCCGTTATCTGGTTGAGTTTGATTCAGCCGATTTATTACGCGCCACACCCACCGAACGTTATGCCACGTATGAGAAAGGGATTAAGAACGGGATCATGAATCCGAACGAAGCCCGTGAGCGTGAGGGTATGCCGCCGCGTGAAGGTGGTGACGAGTTCAGCCAGGCATGGAAGCAGACTGTGGAAATTAAAGGTGAAAAAGATGAGTGAATCCAGAATTACGCTTAATGAAGTAATGGCCCATCTTCGCCTTGATGATGATTTTTATGGTGAGGTTGAACTTCTGCAAATATATACCGATGCGGCGCTGGAAGCCTGCCAGAAGCATATCGGGAAACGTTTTGAAGACGGCCTGGAATTTACCCCGGCAATACGTGTTGGTTGCCTGATGTACATCGCTTTTCTGTACGAGAACCGGGAAGCGGTTTCACCAGTTGAGCACTCGGAACTGCCTATGGCTATTTCTGCGCTCTGGTCGGTTTATCGTGATGTGGGGGTGTACTGATGCCGTGGCAACCATTAAGGCGATGCACTGAGCCGGGCTGTAATAAGCGCGTGAAGTCCGGCAAGTGTGAAGAGCACAGGCGGGCTGCATGGCGTGCAGAGGATGCCAGACGGGGACACCGCCGCGCACGTGGGTATTCCCGACAGTGGGACAAATACCGCGCCCTGTACCTGAGCAAAAACCCGTTATGCGTGCGTTGTCTGGCTAAGGGTATTTATACACCAGCTCTTGTGGTGGATCACATCATTCCCATCAATGGCGGCGGTGATGTTCTCTTCTGGCCTGAGTGGAATCACCAGGCATTGTGCCAGACGTGCCACAACCGTAAGACGACACGGGAAGATCCAGCCACGAAAGCAAACCGTAAAGCGGGCATGTATCGCGAGCAGGAAGAACGGGCGGCACACCGTAACGACTGGATGTATGGCGATGATGACTGAACAGGAGCAAACCAGGCTGATACGTGGACTGATAAGGCAGCGTGACACATGGAAGACACAGGAGACAGAGCACAAAGCCAACAGGACAGGGCGCACAAAACGCACCACAGCGAAGCGATTAACCGACCGTGACCGCGAGGTCATGGAATGTTTTCGCAATCGCTGGTGAGGCCGTCAGAGGGGGTGGGGGTGGTTTTCAGGACGAAACCGTCCCTGCCGGACACCGACCGCCCCCTCAAATTTTTGTGCACGGTAATTTTTTTGAAAATAATTGGGCGAAAAAAGAACATGGCAAGACCACCAAAAGCCCCCGCTTACCTGGATGAAATCGCGGTCAGGCAGTGGAAGGAAAAATCGCGCCAGCTTTCCGGGCGGGAAGACCTTACCCCCGCCGACTGGAGCAATCTGGAACTGTATTGTGTTAACTACTCCATATACCGCAAAGCCGTCGAAGACCTTGCGACGCGCGGGTTCAGCATTGTTAACAGTCAGGGCAGCGAGAGCAGAAACCCCGCACTGAGCGCAAAGGCTGACGCAGAAAGAATAATGATCAAAATGGCTTCTTTGCTGGGTTTTGACCCGGTAAGCCGTCGCAGAAATCCACCGGAAACAGAGGAAGAGGACGAACTTGACCGCCTGGCATGAGTACGCAGAAGGCGTAAAAAACGGCAAAATTACGGCCTGTAAACGACTGAAACAGGCCGTTAAACGGTATTTTTCTGACCTTGAAAACTCCCTTTACACGTTCGATCCGGAGGTCGTGGAGCGGTTTATTGCCTTTTCCCGGGTGTGTCCGCACGTAAAAGGCGCAATGCGCGGTAGTCCCATTGAACTGGAGCCGTGGCAGCAGTTCGCCTTTGCCTGCATCCTGGGCTTTAAGGTTAAGGCCACCGGACGGCGCAAATACACCAGCGCATTCATTGAAGTACCGCGAAAAAATGCCAAATCCACGGTCGCCGCTATCCTGGCTAACTGGTTTCTGGTTATGGAAAACGGGCAGCAGGATATTTACACCGCCGCCGTGAGTCGTGATCAGGCGCGGATCGTGTTTGATGATGCGCGTCAGATGTGCCTTTTATCCCGACCGTTACGAAAGCGGGTAAATATTCAGGCACACAAGGTGATACACCCGAAAACCAACAGCCTGTTAAAGCCACTGGCAGCAAAAGCGGCAACCATTGAAGGTACAAATCCGAGTCTTGCCATTGTGGATGAATATCACCTGCACCCTGACAACGGGGTTTATTCCGCACTTGAGCTGGGGATGGGGGCGCGTCCGGAGGGGCTGTTATTTGCCATCACCACATCGGGGAGCAACGTTGTTTCAGCCTGTAAACAACACTATGACTATTGCTGTCAGATACTGGATGGTGAAGAGATGAACGAATCCATGTTCGTTCTGATTTACGAGCTGGATGATGAAAGCGAGGTTGACGATCCGGCGATGTGGATAAAGGCGAATCCAAATATCGATGTTTCCGTCGATCGTGAAAAACTGGCCTCAACCATCCAGAAAGCGCGGGGTATTCCGTCGCAGTGGGTGGAAATGCTCACCAAGCGATTCAATATCTGGTGTCAGGGGGCTACGCCGTGGATGGGTAACGGTGCATGGGCGGAGTGCGCCGGAACGTTCGCGGAGGCGGATTTATACGGGCAGGAGTGCTACGCGGGGCTGGACTTATCATCAACCAGCGATATTTCCAGCGTGTGCTA
>ERZ652156.239-NODE-239-length-18714-cov-10.2078_pt1 | contig 18714 bp, 15 predicted proteins | sample MGYA00514760_ERZ652156 | MGnify/ENA metagenome assembly ERZ652156
TTGATGAAGAAGGCGTTACGCCAGCCCAGCCCGGCGATGTCCGCCGACACCAGCCAGCCGCCGCCCATCTGGCCGACGATAAACGCAATCCCACCGATGCCGCCAAACAGGCTGATGGCTTTAGCGTGCGCCGTACCTTTCAGCGTCACGTGCAGGGTAGCAAGAATTTGCGGCACGATCAGCGCGGCTCCCGCCCCCTGGACGATGCGCGCGGCCAGCAGCTGTTCAATGTTCCCCGCCATCCCGCACAGCAGCGAGGCCAGGCCAAAGCTCGCGACGCCCCACATGAACAGACGCCGACGGCCAAAGTTATCCCCCAGCTTGCTGCCGAGCGCGAGGCAGACGGCGAAGGCCACGCCGTAGAGGGCGACTATCAGCTCCAGCTCGGTGGCGGTCGCGTTCAGCGAGTGGGTGATGGCGTCCAGCGCGACGTTGGTGATTGAGGTATCAATCATCGGCAGCATCTGGCCGGTTAGCAGCAATATCAGGCCAGCGCGGCCCGGTGAAACAACTGACGTATTCATGGTAACTCCATTGCGTCATTCAACAGATGGTCGTAGCATCAACCATCTGATAAACGGGTACCAGTTCTTGCTTATACTGGTACTGGCACTACCATGCAGGGGGATTTATGGCCTTGATGTCTGAACCCGTCGTCTCACTTCAGGATGACACCCGAAAACAGCTGGGGGCATTTTTACGCGCGCGACGCGAAAGCCTCGATCCGCAGCGTCTCGGCCTGCCGCGCAGCGGTCGTCGCCGCACGCCGGGTCTGCGCCGGGAAGAGGTAGCGATGCTCGCGGACGTGGGCGTGACCTGGTATACCTGGCTTGAGCAGGGCAGGGACGTCAATCCGTCCAGCGCGGTGATGGCGGCTGTGGCAAAAGCGCTGCAATGCACTCCGACCGAGGCCCGACACCTGTTCGTGTTAGCCGGGCTGCCGCCGGGTGAAGCCCCGCAGGCGGTCTGCTGCGAGGGTATCAGCGAGGGCACGCGCCGCCTGCTGGATACGCTGATGCCTAAACCCGCCAGCATTCAGAAACCGAATTTCGACATCGTGGCGTGGAACGACAGCTTCGGGCACCTGATGGGCGTCGATTTCAATGAAATCCCGCCGGAAGACCGCAACTGTATTTACCTGTTCCTCACCCATCCGGCGTGGCGCGCGCGTCTCGGCAGGCGTGACGATGTGCTGCCCATATTTGTTTCCTATTTCCGGGCGGCGATGGCCGAGCATCGGGGCGATCCGCTGTGGGAGGCCAAACTGGCGCGCTTCTTTGCGGTGTCGGAAGAGTTTAAAACCCTGTGGCACCAGCGCAACGACGTGCGCGGCGTGGAGAACCAGCTTAAGCTGTTTACCCATCCCGAGCTGGGGGATTTTACGCTGCAGCAGATGTACTGGTACTCCGCGCCGCGAAACGGGTCGCGGCTGCTGGTGTATTTACCGGTGGATGAGGCGGGAGAAAGGGCAATGGCATGGTTGGCGAAGCAGAACAAATAAACCTGGTTACCCGGGTCAGTAGTGATCCGGAAGCCTGTGTATTGCCATTAAGAGCCCACGTTCAATTTTAATATAGTTGCCTGTTTTCAAATCGCTCAGGATCTTCATAATTCGACTGCGCGAAAGATGGGTTTTTTCCTGTATGTAATCACAGGCATTAACTGACAGACGAACGTCTTCTTTTTCGGTCATTAGTGACACAAGGTTTAAACGAATCAACTCGTATGTAGACAACCCAACCGAAGTTTCGTGAGCTTGTAGTAAACGTTTTATGGCATACATATACGAATAGGCGGCTTCCTGCCAAAGATTGCGATTGTTAATAGTTTCAAGTGTGGATTTTCGTGGTTTGATTTCATATCTAATTTCACCGCAGGCCTGCATATAAAAACCCGCATTGGTATCAATAAGATCATTCATACCAACGATCATCGGGGCTTCGATAAACTTCAGTAGAAGCCGGTCTCTCGTTCGGTAGACGGCGACGATGCCGGAATGCAGTATGAATGTCATCGGTTCTTCAAGCTGATCCAATGAAATGATTTGCCGTTGGCGTCCTACCCTTACGCGCGCCGGTTCAGAGAGTTCATGTATAAGTTTTATAATATAATTTTCAGGTTTCATAGCGTACAACATTCCCAGAGAAATATCACTACGAGTATATCAGAGGTTGATAAAAGTGGTGGTCGTGAGGACAAGGTTATAAATGACACCATGGGCTACGCGCAACAAACAACACGTTATCTTAATAGAGGCTGAAAGGATGAAGGATGTTTAACGTAAAGGCGATGGGGAGAACGCGTTGAATGCAGCCAGCAAAGACGCAAAGCGAGAGAAAATCATGATACCCCTTTCAGCACCCTATAATCAAAAAATGACCGAAAACGGCCATCCTTGAGCCGTATCCGGGAGAAAAAACCGTTTGTTAGTTATACGTGAATGACATCGTGATAACGGAGCTGATTTTTCCCGGTGTCGCGCCACCGTCTTTACTGAAAGCGCGAGTATGCATCTTAAAGGTGGGGGTCGCGCCTGCGGAGGCAATATCAATAGTCGCAGTTTTGCCGTTGCCGTAAGCTTCATCAGCCAAACCTTCAAGCTGAACAGCGATGTTTTTGGCCGCTTTGTTTTCACCCGCATCTACTGCCGTGTTGCTGTACAGTGTATTCGGGTCCCCAGCATCGGCTGTGCCGTGAAATGTCGCGGTAATGGTTGAAGTACCCGCCGGACAGCTTTTGAAAATGACGTTAATTGGTACCCATGCAGAACCGCTTCCTGCTGCATTGAGATCGGCGCTTTGTAACTGGTCGCCCAGAGGAATATCTAATGACTCGCTTCCCGTATCGATTACACAAGGTGAGGCGACAATATTCCCCGTTACGGTAATTTGTACTGGGTCTACGGCAAAAGCCGAGTGGACAATACCCGCAGCAAGGAAAATACAGGCTGTTGATGATAAAAAGAATTTATTTACGTTAAACATAATCATAACCATTTAAGCAGATTTTGAGTGCATCTTACCCACAGCGCCGAAGTCGCTGATGACGCTAAATTGAATATTTCCTGAATTAACACCCGCAGGTAGCGTAAAAGATGTTGTTTTTCCTGGAGACGCATAGGAGACATTCGTGAGTTTTTTTCCGGCAACACTGATTTCATTGAAATTAATGTAGCAGGGCGTCGGATTGTTGATATCCAGTTGGTTGCCAGAGATATGCCAGCTGAGTTTGTCGCTCTCTTTCTCTACATCCAGGTTTTTCAGCGAGTCCGGGCGGTAAATCAGTTTGATGCTGGTTGATACCGCAATCTGTAGCGTATTTTTTTCACGTGGCGCAGATGGGATTGCCTTAACACGTAGCCAGAACATGGACTCTTTATCTTGTGGAAGATTTCCTGACTGGATAACGCGCATCAGGTTTTCTTTCCCTCCATCAAGGCGATAAAGCGGAGGGGTGATGATAAAGGGCGGTTTTTGCGGACTACTATCAAGATTATCGATAACCGTCTGGATAAGATAAGGACTACTGTCCGGATTACGAACGCTGAGCGACACTTCTTTTTTTGCACCTGCATAGACGAGGCGTGTTCCGCCAATATTGACCGTTGCATGAGCCATCTGGCAGGTGGCAGCGATAGTGCAGCCAAGCAGTAAAATAGAAATAATTTTCACGGTAAAACTCCAAGAGATAATATATGACTCCTTAATGGGAAAAGACAGTTCTCCATGCTGATGCTGTAATTCTAAGTACCGCTAAGGGTATTGTCCTTCTAAACATTGTCCCATTTAGGAGCCAGGAGAGGATCGCATTTCATTTGAACTGGAAAGTTAATATTGTAAAAATTCCCATGTCAGTAAAACATTGTTGCAACATGCTGAGTATTTTTTCGCTGAAAAATAATGTTTTATTTGAGAAAACAGGATTTTTCTTTCTTATAGGTATCTGGAGTTTTAAATGAAGAAGCATATGTTCGCTGTAGTTATGGCATCTATTATGGCAAGCGCTACCTGTGCACAGGCGGCAAGCACTACGACCGTCAACGGTGGTAATATTAAGTTTATGGGTTCTGTGGTAGACGCACCGTGCGCTGTTGCCCTTGAATCTGAAGACCAGGTTGTCCATATTGATCAAATTACATTGAAAAGCCTCGGCGCTAAAGATGCCGTTTCTGGCCAGTCTAAGCCGTTCTACGTGACCCTGACTAACTGCGATGTCAGCACTTATACGAATGCCGCTATCAGTTTCAGCGGTCAGTCTGACGCTGTAACTGCAGGTGCTTTGGCTAACACCGCAGGTTCTGGCGGAGCAACTGGCGTGGCTTTGCGCCTGTTTGGGCCAGATGGTAAGGCGATGGATGTTAACTCTGGAACCGCATCTGACACCATTCCGCTGTCAAAAGGCGACAACACCATTCCTATGAGTGTTGATTATCTGACAACTGGCGATGAACCAACAGCGGGTGCTGTTGAAGCTGTTGCAACATTCCAGATCATCTATTCCTGATTGCTTTATTTATCCCCCTCTGGAATTCCGGGGGGGATATTTCTGGCGCTTCATCATTATTTTTTATTGAGATAAACATGTTTCGTCTGATAGCACTGATAATTTTCGTTCAACTGCTATTTATTCAGCCAGGTATTAGCAGCGATATATCAACCGTGGGAAAAGTGCATTTCTATGGTGCTGTGGTTAATAGCTCATGTTCAATTGATACGCAGAGTTTTGACCAGAGTGTCATGATGGGTCAAGTCCGTACCGGTTCATTTTTAGGGCCAGGAAGTTGGGCGGAACCGGTCACCTTCTGGATTAAGCTTGAAAATTGTGCCACTTCAACCAGCGAGTCGGCAGGCGTCACCTTCAACGGACTGGCTGATCTTAAGGATCCACAGGTCTTTCAGGCAGGTTTTGGCTCTGGTGCTGCAAAGGGCGTCGGAATTGGTATTTTTGATATGAGAGGCAACCAGGTAATTCCTGATAGCCAACCTCTCGCAAAAATGCCGCTGATTGCCGGAGAGAACACATTACTGTTTACCGCACGATATCGCTCTGTATCGATGCCCGTTACGGCGGGGGATGCCAGTGCGGCCGTCACTTTCTCGGTGATTTATCAGTAAGTAAAAATGGATAAGTGCTCACCAGGATGCTTTTTTATTTTTTTTTGGATTTTTTAAAAATGAAAACCCTTATTTCAATGTTACTCTTGCCAATGCTCTGTCTGGGAAATAGTCATTTTGTTTATGCAGAAGGGATCGCACTGGGGGCCACCCGAATCATTTATCCGCTGGGTGAAAAACAAACCAGCATCAATGTTGTTAACACCAATAACAAAGAGACGTTTTTGGTACAATCTTGGGTGTCCGATCTCCAGGGTAATAAATCTACACAGTTTACCGTGACGCCGCCATTGTTTGTGATGAAGCCTCAAAAAGCGAACGTTCTGCGCATCATGTATGTAGGCCCAAAACTTCCGGAAGATCGCGAGTCAGTATTTTACTTCAATAACAAAGCAATACCTTCACTCGATAAAAAACAACTTCAGGGTAATACCTTACAGATCGCTACGCAAAGTGTGATCAAATTATTTGTTCGCCCTGCGCATTTAAAAATGAAATCAATGGATGCACCTGCAACGCTGCGTTGCCAGCGTAGTGGAAAAAGCATCACCATTACAAACCCTTCTCCCTATTTTGTTTCGCTGGTGAAATTCAGCGTTGGAGGGAAAGCATTGCCGAACAACATGGTTCCCCCAATGGGTAACCTTCAGGTAACGGCGCCGGATAATGCCCAGGGCAGTATTTCTTTCCAGACCATGAATGACTATGGCGCAGTAACCCCAGCACTAACATGCAATGCGTAATGCAGACAGGTCATAAGATGTTATGAAACTTCGAAAACAAGCTCGAATGATTAATGCAGTCTGCTGGCGGTTATCTCCATTAGCTTTAGTTATTGGAACGGGTTTATTTCCCGGTGTTTTGCATGCAGAGAACTATTTTAATCCGGCTTTTTTAGCGGATGGCAAAAATCAGGTTGCCGATCTATCCCGCTTTGAAAACGACGGCAGCCAGGCCCCTGGGATATATCGCGTAGACATCTATCTCAATAATGATTTTATCACCAGTCATGATGTCGAGTTTCAGGCGCGGCAAACGCAGAATTCCAGTGCCCCGTCATCCTCCGATGATACAGGTTTGACGGCCTGTTTATCTGAGAAGGTGTTGGGCGGCCTGGGGCTCGATCTGAGTATTCCGCAAGACCGAAAACAGTCTGTAGACGGACAGTGTATCGACATCGCGACTTTGATTGAGGGGGCTAAAGCCAGTTTTGATTTTAGCAAGCAGCGCCTGGATCTCAGTGTGCCACAGGTTGCGCTTAAAAATAGCGCACGGGGCTACATTCCTCCGGAAAAATGGGATCAGGGGATTAACGCCCTGCTTCTGAACTACAACCTGAATGGCTCCAGACGAAAAGACAGCAGCGGCGAAGGTAGCAGCAATTTTCTGGGGCTAAACGGCGGCGTAAACCTGGGAGCATGGCGTTATCGTGACTATTCTACATTTAACCGTAGCACCAGTAGTAATGGAGAGACAACCAGCCAGTGGCAACACATTAGTGGTTTTCTGGAACGCACGATCATCTCGCTGAAAAGTGAACTGACGGTGGGTGACAGTTATACCAGTGGTGACGTGTTTGACAGCGTTAGCTTCCGTGGTGTTCAGCTGGCCTCAGACGACAATATGTTGCCGGACAGCCTAAAAGGCTTCGCCCCCACGGTGCGCGGTATTGCAAAAAGCAACGCTCAGGTGACGATCAAACAAAACGGATACGTTATTTATCAGACTTACGTAGCGCCTGGCGCCTTTGCAATAGACGATCTCTTTCCGACATCCTCAAGCGGGGATTTGACGGTAGAAGTAAAAGAGCAGGATGGTGCTATTACCTCCTATTCTGTCCCTTATTCCGCCGTCCCGTTACTACAGCGCGAAGGTCGTCTGAAATATTCTGCCACAGCCGCGAAGTACCGCACCAGCAACGAACAGCAAGATCAAGTCTCTTTCACACAAGGAACATTAAGCTGGGGCTTGCCGCATGGTTTTACGTTGTATGGCGGCGCACAGCTGTCTGACAACTACAAGGCAATGGCGATCGGGACGGGGGTCAATATGGGCCACTGGGGCGCGCTGTCTGCGGATGTCACTCACGCCCAAAGTACGCTTATTGATGAGACCGAGCATAGCGGTCAGTCATTGCGTTTGCTTTATGCAAAATCGTTAAACGAAATAGGAACTAACTTCCAGTTATTGGGCTATCGCTATTCAACGTCAGGCTATTACACCTTTACGGATACTACGTACAAGCACATGGATGGCTACAACAGCAATCCGCTGAACGAGGATGATGATGATAACAACGATGTGCCGCACTGGTTCGACTACTACAACCTCTATTACACCAAGCGCGGAAAGTTGCAGGTCAATATTTCTCAACAAGTGGGTGGTTTTGGCTCCATTTATCTCAGCGGAAGCCAGCAAAGTTACTGGCATAACGATGATAAAGATACGCTGGTGCAGTTTGGTTATAACACCACCTGGAAGGATATTAATATCGGTTTGAGCTACAACTACAGCCAGATGTCCGGCCAACCCGTAGCCGACAAAATGATTGCATTCAACCTGTCGTTACCGATCGGTAAATGGCTCTCAGCGCAGGGAGCCTCGTCGTCAAATAACGCATTTGCGACATACAGCATGAACCACGATAACCACGGTAGCGTCACCCAGAACGCCGGGATCAGCGGTACTCTGCTGGAAGGCAATAACCTGAGCTACAGCGTTCAGCAGGGCTACGGTAATCAGGGTACAGGTAATAGCGGTAATGCCAGCCTTGCTTATCAGGGCGGATATGGTAATGCCAACGTAGGTTACAGCTACGACAGCAGTAATTCTCAGCAGGTGACCTACGGCGTTGCGGGCGGCATCGTGGCGCATCGACACGGCATTACTCTGAGCCAGCCGCTAGGGGAAACGAATGTCCTGGTTGAAGCGCCGGGTGCGGATAACGTTAAAGTTGAAAACTCCACCGGCGTGAAAACGGACTGGCGTGGATATGCTGTTGTGCCTTTCGCAACGACCTACCGTAAAAACCGTATAGGCCTGGACACCACAACACTGGGTGACAAAGTTGATCTTGAGGACACGGTAGCAGATGTTGTTCCTACAAAAGGTGCTCTGGTTCGCGTCTCCTTCAAGGCCCATGTAGGTAGCCGTGCACTGATAACGTTGCTGCATAATAACCAGCCTGTTCCGTTTGGGGCGACCGTCACGCGTGACGATGGTACTGGCAGCATTGTTGGAGAGGATGGACAGGTTTATCTATCCGGCCTGGCGCAAAAGGGCACATTCACGGTGCAGTGGGGAGAGGGCAGCAACATGACCTGTAACGCAAGCTATCAACTTCCTGTTGAAGCAGAAAATACAGCGATTACGCAGATCAAATTGATTTGTCGCTAATAGGGAAGGAAACCATGAAAAATAATGTGTTATGTTTTTTCTTGCTTATTTTTTCTGTGGCAGGGATATTCCCGGCTAAGGCGAGCGAAAGTACCCTGACCATCTCCGGCGATGTGGTGGCAAGCGTCTGTGAGGTTGCTTTCACAAAAAAAATCACTATAGGCTCATTTTCAGGTAAGGATTTTCCCTCTGTCGGCAGTAATTCTGCATTCAAAGCGATGAATATTAATCTCTCAAATTGTTACAGTAAATTGGCTTCAGTTTCGGTTAAATTTTCGGGTACGCCCGATGCTGACAATCCAGTATTACTCGCTCTGAGCGAAACTGAAACAGGAACGACACTCGCTACAGGTATTGGTATTGAATTGCTGGATAACGGGGGCAAAACCATACCTTTTAATAAGTCCGAATCGAAGACATTTCCATTGGATGAGGGAGAAAATACGCTCTCCTTTCTGTTGCGTTACAAATCAACAAAATATCCTGTGACGCCTGGTGATGCGACAGCAGTGTTATTTTTTGATTTGTCATATCAATGAGTTACTGGTCATGATTCAATGTAATAAGATACAGTTTATTTCCTGGTTAGTGATGATTTTTTGTGGCCTGTCACAGGCCCATGACGGAACGGTGAATATTGCAGGTGTTATTCAGGATAACACTTGCGAAATTGCTTCTGATTCACAAAATTTCGTTGTGGATATGGGGGTGATGGCACAAAAACAATTCAGGAAAGCAGGAGACAGTTCACCCGATAAGTCATTCTCCATTAATTTGGAACATTGCGGACCGGCGGCAAGTGAAGCCACCGTTACCTTTTCGGGCGTTGCGGATTCACTAAACTCTGATTTATTCGCTATTGACGTCAGTTCAGATTCAGTCAATGGTCTGGCACTGGGAATCTATGACGGTAACGGTAAGCCTGTCCCACCGGGGAAAACCAGCACGGGTGTAGCACTGAAACCGGAGCAGGCTGAGGCGGTATTGGATTTCTCGGCGCGTTATACGGCTGTAAAAGACAGCGTTACGGCGGGAAGCACGAATGTGACGGTGACGTTTGTCATAAATTATGAGTGAAACGGCCAATGACAGATTTATGGCTTTTCTGTTTCATATTTAATACAAGTTCATTGTATTGTCTTTTTCAGTAACTAAAGAAGGATTGATCTGACTTTAGGTTTTTATGAGATATGTGTTATGAATCGAAATATCTTTTTTTTCCTTATTGCCTTTTTGTTTTGTGGGTATAGCTATGCTAGTTGTACTCTAGGTGGTCAGGGCCAGGTAGCAGATTTTACCTTTAACGTTCTTAATATACAAAGAGATGTGCCGGTAGGCACCGTGTTATTGCAGAAGGAGGTTTCCGTCCCGGCGACGGTAGGTGTCAGTGCAAGCGGCGGTACATGCACTCAAGAGATGAAGATGAATTATGCCGGTGCAACTAAAACATCACTCGCCTCCGTTTATAATACAAACATCCCGGGCGTCGGCATTAAGGTGTTTACTTATACCCATTCAGGTGCCGGAGCTTACGATTATTTTGAAAATCCAGGGAAGAATAATTCTTTCAGTAGCCCGACTGGTATGAGTTCGTATACGTATTGGACAGCAAGTAATGTTGCAACCGTTTATTTAGTAAAGACGGGAGATATTACTTCGGGCCGATTGGCGGCAGGCGAAATAGGCCGTGTGACCAATTTAGAAACAAGCACTGTTCTCTTTAACATAAATACATCGGGAGGGAATATTAACTCTTTGGCATGTTCAATTGAATCAGGCAATGGCTTATCCTTTCCGATCGGAGACGTACTCACAACTGAATTTAAAGGGGTGAATTCTACTCCTGATAAGACGAGCACGGTGGATCTTAAGCTGGACTGCAATGCCGACGCAAATATCAATATTAAGCTTAATGGCGTACAGAACCCTGATTCAACCGAAAAGAGTATTCTGGCACTCAGTGGCAATCAGGGCCAGAACGGCGTTGCAGATGGTGTAGGCGTACAGCTTCTTTATAATGGCACGCCGCTTGAAATCAACAAACTCATTACTTTGAAAAAATCTTCCGGCGGGAAAGAAAGTTTTCCTATTACCGCTCGCTATATTCAAACTAAAGAAGCAATTCGTCCTGGCGCAGCAAATGCCACGGCAGTTCTGGAACTCATCTACCAGTAACGTCCGCAATGACCGACCGGGCAGGACGCCCGGCCTCATTTTTTCTTCCTCGTTTTATTCCCAATTCTTGCCCTGAACGGGTTTGATTCGGGCGATTTACGCAGAGTTAGCGTCGATACCATTCTTCTTCCCGCTTCAACTATACTTTTCAACGGCGTACCGCCAAAACCTGTTGTCTCTAGCCGCAATGCCAGAAGGTATTTTTGCTGGGACGTACCTCGCTATAGGCTATTTTAAACTGCAGGAGTGATGACATTCTGAGGAGAGGGAGGAATACGTGGATCTGCCTTCAGGACGTAATTCCACATATAAAAAAGCCGCGTTAATAAACGCGGCTGAAAGCGTTTTGGATCCCTTATGGTTTAAAACGATCGTCCCATGGCATTAACCGGTGGGCCTGGAGTTTTAATTTCTCAGCTTCGCTCTGGTGCTGTAAAAAGGACATAATATTGACCTGATCGTTCCAGGCATCCTCGACCATATGCAATGTAATCCACTCCCTGTTTTCAACGGCATACTTTTCCAGCTCATCGATATCGCCCGACCGGTTGAAATGCCACAAATGAAGCTGGCTAAGATCGCGCTGATAGCGCATCTGCATGAGTTCCGGCACGTGTAAACCGGTAATGCTCTCAGGGAAAGCAAGTCTGCCCGTCTCAAAATTTCCCAGCACAATGCTGGCAAAAAAAAGCTGTGCAGAAAGCACTAAGCCATACAGTGCGATGAACACCAGCGGCCAACGTAACCGCGAACTGCGAACCTGAAATGTGCGGAGTTCTCCGTCTGCCGAGGCCATTAAAATCAGTATGGCAAAATAGTGCGCCACGGAATAATAGAGTGGAAACTCCACCTGAGTGTGCAGCAGAATCGGCAAGGTGGTGAGCAGTGCCGCCCACTGCCACAGGCTTTTTCGCCTCAGGAAAAGAACTATCCAGCCCCACAGGAGACACAGCCCGCCCGCCAGCGCCATCACGCCGCCCTCCGCCCAGATAAACAGCGTCTCATTGTGCGGGTGTTGCATCATTTCCCGGCTTGGATTATCGAACGGCAGCGCGGCCATAAAATTCTGGAAGGCGGGTTCAAACATTCCTAACCCCCAGCCCCGCCAAGGATGAACGCCGATCATACGTAGCGTGTATTCCAGGGTTAACAACCGCTGATTGCTGGAGCTTTCGTGCGCGAGGGATGCGTCCAGAGGCTGATTCAGCAGCAGCGTGCCTAAAAGCCCACCCGCGAACGGCAAAAGGACCACCAGCAGGCGGCGGCAACGTGTCGTTCTAACGCGAAAACGCGGGTGGCTGAACATCACCGATACGCACAGAATGCCGATTAACCCGCCGAGCCAGCCGGTGCGTGAGTGAAACACAACCAGCGTGGCCGATATCACTATGATGCTGACACAAATAAACAGCAGGCGATACGATTCTGCGCGAACCCGGTAACAGACGCATCGAGCATCGGCCAGAACAAACAGCAGGGCGACCAGCCCCGTCGCCAGAAATGAAGCGGTGACATTCAGTTGCTGAAATATACCCGGTGCGTAGCCAGAATAATTTTCAGCCAGGTTATTGAGCGGGAAGGGGAGATACGCCGGGCAGTAAATCCCCGCCAGCGAAATCAGGCATTCCACAACGGCAGCGATAGCCAGCAGATAAAAAATCCCTGTGGTTTCTTTCTCCTGAAGAGGAACCTGAAGCAGAGTCACGTAACACATCACTCCGCCCCAGATCCCGACCAGCCGGGGTAGGGCAGTCGGTAAGCCTTCAGAAGGAGACCAGAGGATCGGCAGCGTAAACAGAACCGCGCTCGCCAGCATGAGTATGCTTGTGCGTGTAATACGCACGGTTGCCGTACGCAGAAAAAGCCATACCAACAGCGACAGCATGGACATCACGCCCCAGCACAGCAGGTTCATCGGCAGGTTCATGCCGTAATCGCCGTTGTTAGGCCAGGGGATATGGAGTAGCACCAGCCAGTAAAGGCTGAAAGTGGACAGTATCAGCACGCGTATCGTGCGAGCGTTTAGCAATATATTTGCCAGCGTAATCAAAGAGGATGTCAGCGTGTTCATTAGAGCCTGAAGAGGGTAAATCATGATTGTATTTACCCCCTCCGACAGGGGCTAACGCTCCTGCGTCCATTCTGAGACTTTCAGTGTCAGTACTGCCATTGCACCGAAAACCCAAGCGTGACGGGACTGGTATGCATCTCATCCGGTTTTGCCAGAGGCACACCCGCAAAAAGGTCATACCCCAGATGGCCTTTTATCCCGCGCATGCCTGCGACCGCACCGGCAATGTGCGCCCCGCTCCAGTAATCATTTTCTGAGCCGCTGACTTCGCCATAGTCTGCGCCAATGTACGGCTGCATTCCCCATACCGGCAGATTCAGGTTGATATCGTTGCGCAGATACCACCCTTTGTCGGCATACAATGAGGACTCTCCGTCAAAGCCGCGCACCGTCCAGCGGTTGCCGATGGTGAACTTATCGGGCTGGGTCAGCCTGTCCGGAGTGGTCTGTTGCTTGAAATGCGGTTCATAGCTGAGGGAAAACTTGCCCAGTTTGAACGGGAAAGTACCGTCTGCACTCAGCGTAATGATGCGCGCCTGCGCGTCGGCACTGCCCACTATCTCTTCAGCATCGGGTTCTTCACCAAACCACGGTGCGGCATGTTGATAACCGAGGCTTGCCGTAAGCTGACCGAAGGGAAGATAGGCTAAATGTTCCAGGCTGAGCTGCCAGCTGCTGGTGTCCCGGTGCTGAACCTCCACTTCCACGTCATTAAGATCGTAGCGGGAATCCCGCTTGATCCCTTTAAAGCCCAGCGTGGTTTTCTGGCTCGCGCTGCGGTAAACCACGCGGTTAAGCGCGGCGGTCATTAACTTTTCATCGCTACTGTACCGGTAGTTAAAATCACCGCTATGGAGAGTCTGCGTCGTTCTGTACTGGCTGGCATAAAGTTCCAGCGCCCAGTATCCCCAGGGAACGGAGTAAAACGCCGAGGTATTATCGTTACGCTTGCCGTTTTCATTTTTGAAGCCACCGCCATAGGCTGCATAAAACATATCGTTGAGCGAGGTGGGGTTATCCAGATACAGCGCCAGGCCCCCCTGGTACCGTCCGGTGTATTTACTACCGGAATCATCAAACCAGCTGCCCAGTCGCCAGGCTTTACGCTGGTCGCGCTTGATCTCAATGCGGGTATCGCCAGGATTTTCCCCCGGCACCAGACGAATACTGGCCTGCGAACCGGGAATACGCTGCAGGTTTTCCAGCCCCTGTTCCAGACCGCGTAAATCGAGGAGATCGTCCGGCCCTTGTGGGACGTTATTCCAGCTATGAACGGGGAGGCCGCTTTCATCCTGAATAATGACATCACTAACGCGTCCAGGCAGAATTCGCAGGGTTAACGTTCCCTTGTGCAAATTTTGCTCCGGTATTAATACGCGGGTAGTAATAAATCCGTGGGATATTAATCGATTCTGCACGGCCGTATGTATGGCTTTAATTCCCTTCACGCCGATACAGTTATTCTCAGCCTGACGAATGATATCGCGAAAAGTGAGCCAGTGTGGAAGCGACTGCGTATTGTCAATTCTCACATAGCGAATGTCGTAGCAAACAGACTCTTTCGGAAGAACAAGAGCGTCGTTATTAGATATGCTTTCAGCCGTAAGCAGCGGTTTACCCGCAGGAGCGAGCTGTTCGTGTCGGGCTTGATCCTGCTGCTGTATCGTTGCTGGTTCGGCATGAAGAAGAGAGGATTTCATTAAGCATAAGGACAAAAAAAAGAAACTGAGGCCCGCTTGATAATTGTTCATTATGATTTACAACGTCCTGGAGATACTCATCGCAGAAACATAGTTAGGGAATAAAGCCTCACGAAGGTGTGAGGCTTTTTATTTAAAAAGAATTACGCTGCGGTAGCGATGGCATAGCCGCCAGGATAATAAATAATGTCCTGAACAACATAGCCGTTATAGATATCGCCCGGGTGGTAAACTACGCCGTTTTCCCAAACGCCATTACCTTCAGGTGTACCGTTTGGCTTAACGGTGGTATTTCCACTATTATTCGCCGTGGTATCTGAATCTGGGTTGGTATTATTGTTATCAGCAGTGTTACTACCGTTGTCTTGATTTGCTGTACCGGTCTCGTTAATCACACCCATGTTATTGACGTAACCCATGGTGTACACGCGATCGCCGGTAATATTACCGCTGGCTTCGTTGTTAATGCCGTTAGCCGTGTTCAGCGTAATACCGCCTGCACTGGTGATGTTACCGCTGTTGGTCAGGTAGTTGCTCACCAGGGTAATACCGTTATCAGCAGACAGCGTACCGCCGTTGATGAGGGTTACGCGGTCCATCTGTGCGTTCAGGGTATTACCCGCCACAATCGTGCCGTAGTTATACGCGGTGCTTTGAGACCAGCCGTAGCTGCCCATTACGTCGAGATTAATGTCGTGCGCCGCGCGGATGTCACCGCTGTTGTCCAGATTGTTCATGACAAACAGCATGGCATCAGAACCCGCGTTGATCTGGCTGCCTGCATCGGTCATCAGATAAGAGGCGGTAATGTTGATGTTATGGTCTGCGACGAGCGTACCGTTGCCCCGGTTTTCCAGGCTAGTGGTGTTCAGGTTGATATCATTCTTGCTGACGATCGAGCCGCTGTTGGACAGGTCTGCCAGCTGAAGATCCATCTGATTAGCGGTAATGTCGCCGCTGTTGTCGAACTGACTGCTGTTCATCTGCAGCGCCAGGCGACCGCCAGCCGCGATGGAACCGCTGTTCTGCGCCGGGCCGCCATAGTTATTCCAGCCATTAGAACCGATGGTTAACATCATATCCTGACCCGCTTTAAGGGTTCCGGCGTTCTGGAACGTACCGGTCACGGTCATGTCGATATTGCCGCCTGCTTCCATCTTACTGGCAAGGTCAGAATAGTAGGACGTGCCGTACATAAAGAGGTCTTTTTCGGCTGCGATGGTGCCGGACATATTATCCAGCGCGCCATTGATTGAAACAGAGCCGTCGCTGTGGATTGATCCATTGCGGTTAGAGAGCATGTTGTTGCCGCTCACCTGAAGCTGGCTGTCAGATCCCAGAGACTGAATCACACCGTTGTCGTTATTCAGCATGGAGGCGCTGATCATGTTCCAGCCGTTCCCGGCGGAAATGAGACCGTTGTCGTTCGTCAGCGTGTCGACATTGACGCTCATCGCACCGTTGGTTTCTACGCGGCCAGCGGAGTTGTTCAGGCTGGCAGCGTCAACGCTGAGGGTACCCTTAGCATCAATGCGGCCATGGGTATTATTCACGCCCTGTGCGTTGTAATTCCTGGAGGCGCGGCCGATCGTCAAATCGCCATTGCTGAGAATTTCACCGTCGCTGTTGTCCAGCGAGTCAGCGGTAATAAAGGTATTCTGGCTGCCCTGAATGGAACCATGGCTGTTAACGGTATTTTTGCCGGAAACATTCACCATCGCAGCTTTAATGACGCCGTTAGTGTTGTCCAGCGTGTTGTCTGCGGCTACGGACACCATCCCCTCAGAGGTAATCTGACCGTTATGGTTCAGGACATCACTTCCCATCACGGTAGCTGAATTTTTACCGCTGATACGTCCGCCGTTGTTTTCGACCACACCCTCAACGTTGATTGACAGCGTGTCGGATGCCGTCAGGTCAGCACCATCGATATGCACGCCAACGCCGGCGTCAGTGCCTTCCATATAGATTTTATTCGCGTACATGGAGCCCAGCGCAGACACATCCAGCGCTACGTCCGGGGCATTGCTGCTGTCATACTTCTTCTGCACGCGGCCATATTTATCAATGTGGTTATTACCCGTGACGATATTCAGTTCGTTAGCCTGAAGTTTCGCATTGACCTTCACTGAACGGGCAATAATGTCGGTGTACTGCGTAGAGCGGGTATCCATCCCTTTACCGGTGATGGTCATCTGACCTTTGCTCACATCCAGACCGCTAACATTACCCTTGTTATCGTAGGTGGCAGTACCGGTGGTCAGCGTAGCGTGGTTGGTATTGATAAAGCCGCAGCCGTCACAGGTAATGCCTGATGGGTTGGCGATAATCACCTGCGCGGACTGGCCCGCCACTTCGACCATGCCGTTCAGCTGGCTCGGATCGGATGAACGCACTTCGTTCAGGATCACTTTAGCGCTGCCGCCGGCCATATTCGCGTTGCCATTGATCTGGCCTGCTAATTGGGTGTTGGTTGCTGTGCCGCTGTTATTCAGGATCACGCCGTTGCTGTCGACGTTAAATTCGGAATAAACGTTATGGGAAACCCCACCCGCGCTCGCCTTGTTGATATCAACGATGGTTGCGCCACTTGCATCCGTATGAATGGCCGGTTTATCGGTATTACCTGCCACGATGGCAGCCTGAGCTGGCATAATCATGCCCAGCGCAAGCATGGTCGCAAAGCAGGTCGGCGCCAGTTTGGCGTGCAATACCTTTGAATTAGCCTTTGTGCTCACTGCACTTTTATTTTTCATATATCTATCCTTGTAATTCCTTGAAAAAGTGTTCCCATTTCTCTTCATGCGAAATGGACGCACATAAAAACATGCAGAACCTCGATTCCAAAAATAGACATGTAACAATTCATACAAAATGTGCATTAATTAATGCGGTACCAGAAGGGACTAATTAACGTGAGCGTGACAAAAAATAAATGGATATATTTTTGAGGATTATTGATTGGGATGGTGAGAGGCTATAACTGGTTGATATCACATAGAAGAACGTAATTATTAATTATTAAATTGTATGCGAAATTTCCGATATAGGTATTTCTGTGCTGTTACAAATAATTTGCCTGCTAACGGATGCATTTATACACAACGGGAGTATGCGGTATTGAAAACAGGCACGCCGGAACCCAGCGTGCCAGAGAAGATCAGCACTCAGTTACAATCGTGCTCAGCGGCAGGCGAGACTTCGGCAGCGTGGCGTTGAAATCTTCCACGCTGTGGTGCCCAACCGGTACCACCACCAGGCTGGTAAAGCCTTTTTCTTTCAGGCCAAACTCTTCGTCGAGAATAGCGGCGTCGAAACCTTCAATCGGTACCGCGTCCAGGCCCATCGCGCCTACGCCCAGCAGGAAGTTGCCGACGTTCAGGTAAACCTGCTTCGCCATCCACTGGTCGTCATCTTTCAGGTCCACGCGGTGCATGTCGGCGAAGTAGGTGCGGCCCTTGTGGTTTGCTGCTTTGGCTTCCGGCGTGTTGAAACGGCCATCGGCCTCTTCCTGATCCACGACGCGCTCCAGCCAGGCGTCATCCAGCGCGGTTTTCGCGCAGAACACCACCACGTGAGAAGCATCCAGCATTTTGCGTTCGTTGAACACATAGGTGCCCGCGGCGGATTTCGCCACGCGCGCTTTTCCTTCCTCGGTGCTGGCCACAATGAAGTGCCACGGCTGGGAGTTGGTGCTGGACGGGCTGTACTGCAGCAGGGTTTTGATTTTTTCCGCTTCTTCCGCGGTCAGTTTTTTGCTTGGGTCGAACGCCTTGGTCGAGTGGCGTTTCAGGGCGACAGAAATGATATCCATAACAACTCCTGGTGATGAAATTCGCCCGCTCGCGGGCGCGAAAGGAAAGCAGATTACAGCGGGACGCGGAAAAAGATAAGTGCAATTCGAGCGCTTAATCTGTTCGTCTCAGACGAACAATCAGACCGGACGGATCCACTTCTGGTCTTTTTTCGGCAGCTTATCCACCACCAGATTCCAGGAATCATGAATGAGGTCGGTAACCAGTTCCGGCGTCACGTCGTCGGTGCCGTAAAGGGAAATCCAGTGCTTCTTACTCAGATGGTAGCCCGGCTCTATCCCGCGATAGATCTGCTGATTTAACAGCGATTTCTCCGGGTCTGACTTCAGGCTGACGTGCGGTCGCCCGTGCGCGACCGCGGCGATCATGAAAATCTTTCCGCCCACTTTAAACACGTCAAACTCCGGCCCAAACGGCCAGCAGCTGTCTCTTATACACATCTG
>ERZ652156.243-NODE-243-length-18587-cov-8.4993_pt1 | contig 18587 bp, 13 predicted proteins | sample MGYA00514760_ERZ652156 | MGnify/ENA metagenome assembly ERZ652156
ATTCGTCGGCAGCGTCAGATGTGTATAAGAGTCAGCTTCATCACCCTTTACGCGGACCATGACCAGGCACAGCAGATGGAGCTGGTGAAAAGGGAAATCAGGGATGGGACCAGGGCGGTCATCCTGGCCCCGGTGATGGCAGAAGAGGCGGTTAAGGAACTGGAGGGCATGAATACGGGCTGCCCTGTCCTCTTTCTTGGCAGCCCACAGCAGAGCGCAAAAGTGGCGGATACCATCGGTGTGGACAGCCGGGAGATTGGAAGGATGCTGGGGGAGGCGGCCGTATCCCAGACCCCCGGGGATGTCCCGGTCTATCTCTTCTGTAAGGGACTGGACTATGGGGACAGCGCCCAGGTCTACGAAGGGGTCAGGGGCGTGCTGGATGGATATGGGTATCAATACCGGCTCATAGAGAAGAAGGGCCAGGACACATACCGGCAGGCTGTCCAGGAAACGGATTCCCCCGGCAGCGGCAAGATTACCATCATAGCCCTGGACGTACAGTCCTTGGACCAGGCAGCCCAGATACTGGAGGAAGACCCCATCTATCAGGGCAGGGTGTCCGGGCTTTACGGCGTGGGCAGCACCACATCCTTGCTCAGGGCGCTGGAAAAGGGGATTGTCACGGGGATGACGGCCTATAACCAGTTTGACGAGGGGTATTTAAGTGTGAAGCAGGCAGTGGAAGCCATCCAGGGCACCCACCAGAAGCAGGAGACGCAGCTGACGGCCATCTACGTGGACAAGGACAGGCTGAGGGATAAGACATATGAGAAAATGTTCTATCCCATTGAATGAGGGAAAACGGGAAAATGAAAGGGGCGTATGCGGTGAAGCGGAAATGGATTTATTTATTGGCGGTTTGTTTAGGGGCCGGCATCCTGATTGGGTTCTGGCAGTACAGGGAACATGAAGGACAGCGGCAGACAAAGAAGAATTCCATCCGTATCGGGGTCCTTCTCTACCGCGGGGATGATACCTTCATCGGCACCCTGCGCACAGGCCTGGAGGATAAGGCAAAGGAATATGAACAGAAAACAGGAATCAAGGTAAAGTTGGATATCCTGGACTCCAAGGGGAGCCAGAACACCCAGAACAGCCAGGTGGAGCGCCTGATATCCCTTGGATGTGACGCCCTGTGCATCAACAGCGTGGACCGTTCATCGGCCTCCATCATCATTGACAAAGCCATGGATGCAGGTACCCCGGTGGTGTTCTTTAACCGGGAACCGGTGGAGGAGGACATGAACCGGTGGGAGAAGCTTTACTACGTGGGCGCGGATGCCAAGGAATCGGCCGTGCTTCAGGGGGAGGCCCTGGTAGATGCCTACAGGAAGGATTCCCGTACCCTTGACGCCAACGGGAACGGTCTGGTGAGCTACGTGCTCCTGGAAGGTGAGACCAGTCATCAGGACTCCCTGATCCGCACGGAGTGGTCCATCCAGACCTTAAAGGATGGGGGCGTTCCGCTGGAGAAAATCACGGGAGGGATTGCCAACTGGGACAGGAGCCAGGCTTCGGCCCTTATGGAACAGTGGCTGAAAGAGTACCCGGGGCAGATTGAACTGGTGGTAAGCAACAACGATGACATGGCCCTGGGCGCCATCGATGCCATGAACCGGGCCGGGATAGGGGCCAATTCCATCAAGGTGGTGGGCATTGACGGTACTCCTGTGGGTATAAAGGCCCTGGAGGAGGGGACCCTTTTCGCCACCGTGGAATCGGATAAGGAAAGTTACGCCCAGGCCATATTTGACATTGCCTGGAGCCTGTCCCTGGGCCAGGACCCCAAGTCCGCCGTGCCGCTGGTCAATGGGAAATATTACTGGTGTCCCCAGAAGGTCCTGACCCAGGAGGAGGCAAAAATGCTTAAAAATAAGTAGGCTTCCATAAAAACCTGATAAAAAAACACAGAATCAAAGAAATTTTATAATCATTCTTTAAAAATCCTATGGAAAAATGCACAACCAGGCCGTATAATGGCCTTGTTGTTAAGCAAAAACAACCAAAGCAATCATATTATTCATAAGGGAGGAATTAAAAATGAAAAAAGCATTAAGTGTTGCCCTTGCGTGTTCCATGGCATTATCACTGGTTGCCTGCGGCGGCGGAAGCAAGCCAACGGAAGCACCTACAACAGCAGCCGGCGGTGATACCACCACTGAGGCAGCAGCAGAAACCACAACCGAGGCAGCAGCAGCTGAAAGCGGCGCAGAAGTGGCCAATAAGGACAAACCATTGGTATGGTTTAACCGCCAGCCATCCAGCAGCGCTACCGGACAGCTGGATATGACAGCCCTGAATTTCAATAAGGATACATATTATGTAGGTTTCGATGCCAATCAGGGTGCCGAGCTTCAGGGCACCATGGTTAAGGATTACATCGAGAAGAACATTGACACAATCGACCGCAACGGCGACGGAATCATCGGTTACGTCCTGGCAATCGGGGATATCGGACATAATGACTCCATTGCACGTACAAGGGGTGTCCGCAAGGCTCTTGGCACAGGCGTTGAAAAAGACGGCAACATTGACAGTACTCCGGTTGGCACAAATGCAGACGGTACCGCAACAGTTGTAAAGGACGGCTCCATTGAGGCGGGCGGCAAGACATACATTGTACGCGAACTGGCTTCCCAGGAGATGAAGAACTCCGCAGGCGCTACATGGGATGCAGCTACTGCAGGCAACGGAATCGGCACATGGTCTTCTTCTTTCGGCGAACAGATTGATGTTGTTGTATCCAATAACGACGGCATGGGCATGTCAATGTTCAATGCATGGTCCAAGGACAACAATGTTCCTACATTCGGTTATGATGCAAACAGCGACGCGGTTGCTGCCATTGCAGAAGGTTACGGCGGCACAATCAGCCAGCATGCAGACGTACAGGCTTACCTGACACTTCGTGTACTGCGTAATGCACTGGACGGCGTTGACATCAACACCGGTATTGCCACACCAGACTCAGCAGGCAACGTCCTCAGTGACGATGTATATGTATACAGGGCAGATGAGCGTTCCTACTATGCGCTGAATGTTGCTGTTACTTCTGACAACTATCAGGATTTCATGGATTCCACCATGGTTTACGCACCTGTATCCAACCAGCTGGATGCCAGCACAAGCCCTGAAAAGTCCGTATGGCTGAACATCTATAACTCAGCTGATAACTTCCTGGGATCCACCTACCAGCCGCTGCTTCAGAAGTACGATAAGCTTCTCAACCTTAAAGTTGATTACATCGGCGGTGACGGACAGACTGAGTCCAATATCACCAACCGTCTTGGAAATCCAAGCCAGTATGACGCATTTGCCATTAACATGGTTAAGACAGATAACGCAGCTTCATACACATCTCTGCTTGAGCAGTAATATTCATTGATATCAAGGAAAGTACACGATGAATGGAATCGTGGAAAGGTAAAGATATGCTGTTATTAGGGAGAAGAAATTCTCCCTAATAATCGATTTAGACTTAATACTGAAACCAATCAATCTATGTATACAGGAGTAAAATAATGGCAGATAAGAAAGATGATATCGTCTTATCAATACGCGGTATGAGCAAGTCCTTCGGCCGTAACAGGGTTCTGGACCATATCAACCTGGATGTGAAGCGCGGAACCGTTATGGGGCTTATGGGTGAGAATGGCGCCGGCAAGTCAACCATGATGAAGTGCCTTTTCGGCACTTACCAGAAAGACGAGGGGAATATCTTCCTGAATGGCAAGGAAGTAAGCTTTTCCGGACCAAAGGATGCTCTTGAAAACGGCATTGCAATGGTTCACCAGGAACTCAACCAGTGTCTGGAACGGAATGTGATTGATAACCTGTTCCTTGGACGCTATCCGGTCAATTCCATGGGTGTAATTGATGAAGGCAGAATGAAAAAAGAAGCCGCTGAGCTTTTTAGGAAATTGGGCATGACCGTTAACCTTACCCAGCCCATGGGGCGCATGTCCGTATCACAGAGGCAGATGTGTGAGATCGCTAAGGCCATTTCCTATAATTCCAGAGTGATTGTTCTGGATGAGCCTACCTCCTCCCTGACCGTACAGGAGGTTGATAAGCTCTTCGAGATGATGAGGATGTTAAAAGAACAGGGAATCGCCCTGATTTATATTTCCCACAAAATGGATGAGATTTTTGAAATATGCGATGAGATATCAGTGCTTCGGGACGGCAACCTGGTCATGACAAAGAGTACCAAGGATGCGAACATGAATGAGCTGATTGCGGCAATGGTCGGCCGTTCCCTTGATAACCGGTTCCCGCCTGTTGACAATACCCCCGGGGATGTGATCCTGTCCATACAGAATTTATCCACGAAGTTTGAACCTCATCTGCAGGATGTTTCGTTTGATGTAAAAGAAGGCGAGATATTCGGGTTGTACGGCCTGGTGGGGGCAGGGCGGACAGAACTTTTGGAAACAATCTTTGGTGTCCGCACCAGGGCGGCAGGACGGGTTTATTTTAATAAACGTCTTATGAATTTCAGCAGCGCAAAGGAAGCCATGGAACATGGGTTTGCCATGATTACAGAGGAGAGGAAGGCAAACGGCCTGTTTTTAAAGGGGGACCTTACCTTTAATACTACCATTGCCAATCTGCCCCAGTATATGTCTGGAATGGCGCTTTCCGACGCAAAGATGATTAAAGCCACGGCAAAGGAAATAAAAATCATGCATACTAAGTGTATGGGTCCCGATGACATGATTTCCAGCCTTTCCGGCGGCAACCAGCAAAAGGTCATCTTTGGAAAATGGCTGGAACGCAGTCCGCAGGTGTTTATGATGGACGAACCCACGAGAGGTATCGATGTGGGCGCAAAGTATGAAATATATGAGCTGATCATCAATATGGCGAAACAGGGGAAGACAATCATTGTCGTTTCTTCTGAGATGCCGGAGATTCTGGGTATAACAAACCGTATTGGTGTTATGTCAAATGGACGTCTTTCCGGAATTGTCAATACAAAAGAGACGGATCAGGAAGAACTTCTAAGGCTCAGTGCAAAATACCTATAAGGGGGATTCATGGATATGGCAAAAGGAAACAATGAGACTCTTACGGCTGAGCAGGAGATGCAGCTGCGTAAGCCGATTGAGGATTATGTTGGTGAGATTCAGAAAAAGATTGACAGCCTCAGGGCGGATGGTACCAACAGGGTAGTGGCCCTGCAGAACAGTATCGATGCGTCAAAGAGGGACCGTTCCCTTACAAAAGAAGAAAGAGCGGACAGGATTGCTGCCAGCAGCGCGCAGATGGAAAAGGCAAAGGCTGTTGAGGCACAGAATAAAGATGAAATCGCAAAATTAATCTCCGATGCGGAGGGATTCCTCAAGGCGCATTTTGAGAAGGACTATTATCAGCCCTTAAAGGCAAGCTGTGAACAGGAAAAGGCGCTGGCAAAGGAAAAATATGACACCAGGGTTGCAGAACTGAACAAAGAGCATGAAAAAACACTGTCAAAGCTTACCGACCATCAGGAGATAAAGGATGAAAAGTACGTCCATAAGAACCGTCTGTTTGACGCAAAGATGGACTTAGACAAGGAACTTCAGCGGATTAAGGACAGAAGGCATGCTGCATTTGCCTGGCAGTATCACCTGATTGACATGCTCCGTCTGTCCAAATTCACCTTCATGGAGACCAGGGCGCAGAAATGGGAAAATTATAAATATACATTCAACCGCAGGACATTCTTACTGCAGAACGGTCTGTATATTGCCATTATCCTGATTTTCATCGGGCTGTGTATCGCTGCCCCGGTGGTAAAGAATGTAAAGCTGCTAACCTATAACAACATTTTAAATATCCTGCAGCAGGCCTCTCCCAGGATGTTCCTTGCGCTGGGCGTGGCAGGACTTATCCTGCTTACAGGTACGGACCTTTCCATCGGGCGTATGGTGGGCATGGGTATGACCACCGCAACCATCATCATGCACCAGGGCATCAATACCGGCTCTGTTTTCGGACACGTGTTTGATTTTACAGGTATGCCCATCGGCTTAAGGGTTATATTTGCACTGTTTATGTGTATTGTGCTTTGTACGTGCTTTACGGCCATCGGAGGTTTCTTTACCGCCAAATTCAAGATGCATCCGTTCATATCGACCATGGCAAACATGCTGGTAATCTTTGGTCTTGTCACGTATGCTACAAAGGGCGTGTCCTTTGGCGCCATTGAACCGGCAATTCCGAAGATGATCATTCCAAAGGTAAACGGTTTCCCAACCATTATCCTCTGGGCAGTGGCGGCAATTGTGATTGTATGGTTTATCTGGAATAAAACCACTTTTGGCAAGAACTTATACGCAGTTGGCGGCAACCCGGAAGCTGCCGCGGTTTCAGGTATCTCCGTATTCGGTGTAACCATGGGTGCGTTCATCCTGGCAGGTATCCTTTATGGATTCGGGTCCTGGCTGGAATGCGCAAGAATGGTGGGCTCCGGTTCCGCTGCTTATGGTCAGGGCTGGGAGATGGATGCAATCGCGGCCTGCGTGGTGGGCGGCGTATCCTTTACCGGAGGCATCGGTAAGATTTCAGGCGTGGTAGTCGGCGTGCTGATATTTACCGTACTGATTTATTCCCTTACAATTCTTGGTATTGATACAAACCTTCAGTTTGTATTTGAAGGTATCATCATCATCACGGCTGTAACCCTTGACTGTCTGAAGTATGTACAGAAGAAGTAAGGTCTTTAGAATGCTGAAAACCGGCTAAATATAAGAGGCTGGCTGCAAAACCCGCAGCCAGCCTTTTTCTGACGCATGGTTATTGGTCCCAATTCGGTCAACGTAGCCCGCTACGCCTCCCTCATCGGGACCAAATCTCCCACAAAGTGGGACGCGCACCTGACGGAAAGCAATTTTCAAACACATCCTAACGTCCGCAGGCCAGCTTGCTGTTCTGGTATTCGCCGGAAAATGTCACATCCCTTCCGAACCATTGGGGCGGGGTGAAGGTGAGGGCTTCTTCTTGCGTGGGAAACTCCACCTCGGCCAGTATGAGACCTTTGTAGGTTCCCTCAAATATATCCAGTTCTATGGTGAGATGATTGGAGCCTTCCAGCGGGATCAGGTAGCGCGTCTTGGTCAGGATGATGCCGTCCGCTTTTTTGAGCAGATGGGCGTAAGCCTGTTCATTGAGGGGAAGGTTATATTCTTCCCTGGCCATCAGGCCTTTTCCTTTGTAGGTGAGATAATAGCTGTCATCCTCCCTGCGGATGCGCACCACGGGACTGGTGCAAAGGTAGGCCTGCTCAATGGCATGGCAGGGGAATTCCATGTAGTCTGCAGGGACGTGGTTCACCAGATATTTCCTTTCGATTTCCATCTTTCATACCTCCAAATACTGTATACATAATGCAATTAGTGGATTTTACTAAGGAATGTTATTTTTTCCATTTTACTATCATATCATTTATCACTTTTCAGAAAAAGGCTAAAATGATAAAATAAAAATATTGTGCGTTGTTATGTTGTATTGTGTCAGTATGGCAGGAAAGGGAGAGAATCATGGCAAAGGTTTATGCATTTCTGGCGGAAGGGCTGGAAGAGGTTGAATGTCTTGCGGTAGTGGACGTGCTTCGCCGTTCCGGGGTTGAGGTGACAATGGTTTCCGTGTCCGGAAGGAAAGAGGTCACGGGGTCCCATGGAATACGGTTAATGGCAGATGCGCTGTTTGAGGAGGCGGATCCTGATCAGGCGGACGTGCTGTTTTTGCCGGGAGGTATGCCTGGCACCAATCATCTGAGGGAACACCAGGGGCTTAGGGAAGCCATTGAACGTGCCAATAAGCAGGGCAGGAGGGTGGCTGCCATCTGCGCGGCGCCCAGCGTCCTTGGGGCCATGGGGTTGTTAAAGGGGCGGACAGCCACCTGTTATCCTGGATTTGAGGAGCAGCTTACCGGGGTATCCTACACAAGCCAGGGCGTTGTCACTGACGGCAATATCACCACCGGCAGGGGCCTGGGATATGCACTGGATCTTGGCCTTGAACTGATACGCCTCCTTCAGGGTCCCCAGCAGGCCCAGAAGATTGCGGCAGCCATCCAGTACAGCCGCGGCTGATTGAAGGAATGACGGGCCCTGCAGGAATGACAGGACTTAAAGAAATGACGAAATCTACAGGTATGATGAAACTCCCCCGTTGTGCCGTATCGATTGAAGATGCGGCACAACGGGGGAGTTCCTTTTGTTTGGATACAGGGCTTATGGGATTAGGCCTGGGATATCAGGACATGTCAGGTCATTGCGTCCTGTTTCCTGCCCGTTCTGCCCTGCGCACCCGCTTTTTTTCTGCATGGCCTACAATGGTTGTGCCGGCCAGGTCGCCCAGACAGTTAATCATGGTCATTCCCATGTCGTTGAAGGCATGGACGCCGGCTACCAGGCCCACAATCTCAAGCGGGAAGCCCAGGGATTCCAGGAGGATGGCCAGGATGACCAGCATACCGCTTGGTATGGCTCCGGATCCGGTGGTCAGGATGAGGCCCAGGATGATGACTTTGACCAGGGTGGCAAGGTCCACGGAAACGCCGATGGCCTGTGCGGTCAGCACGAATACAATTGCCAGGGTCAGGCCGGTTCCGTCCTTGTTAATCTGGGCGCCCAGGGGTATGGTGAAGGATGAGACTTTTCGGGGTACGTCCAGCTTATCCGCGCATTCCATGTTGATTGGTATGGAACTGGTGCTGGAACAGGTGCTGAAGGAGGTAATCATGATGCTGGAAGCGGTCTTGAAAAAGCGGCCGAATCCGATTCTGGTGAACAGGAATACCAGGGTGGCGTAGAGCATACACATACAGAATATCCCAAGGTACACACAGGCAATGTATTTTGCAAGCACGCCGAAAATCTTGCTTCCGTACCTGCCCACGGAATTGGCAATCAGTGCACAGATGCCAAAGGGAGCCAGTCCCATGATGATTCCCACCACTTTTGACATCAGCATGGACAGGTCGCTGAAACTCTGGCTCAGCCGTGCCTTGGGTTCCTTGGGCAGCATCAGGACCCCGATGCCGATCAGGGCACATACCACCACCACCTGGTCGAACCGTCCGTCCACCATGGCCTGGAAGATGTTGGCCGGAACAAGCCCGATCAGGGTTTCGAAAATAGTGGGGATCTCGCCTACCACCCCGTCATACGTTCCTTCCAGGGGCAGGTTGACACCTGGGCGGAGGATGGTTGCAAGCAGGGTGCCCACAAGCATGGCAACTGCCGTGGTTCCGAAGTAGTAGATGAAAATCCTGCCCCCGATACGTCCGAAAGACTGCGGGTCATCCAGGGCGGATATGCCTGCAATCAGATTTACAATGACCAGTGGAAGGGCAATCATCTTGAGCAGTGTCAGGAAAAACTTACCCAGGGGCTCCACGGCCGTGGCCCGTTCGCCCAGCACGGCCCCCAGCAGGATGCCGATGACCATGGCTGCCACCATTTTGTAAACCATTGGAATTTTGTGGTACTTTCGATAAAAACCCATATCTACTCCACCTTTCATTTGTAAAAATTGTGTAAAATTTATGTAAAATCCATATATACCATTATAAACGCTTTGGACATTTTAGTCAAATTATAATTCGGGATTATACCAGTGGATCATACCGGCATCCTGAAAGCGCATGGGTGTCCGACGGATAAAATATGGTTCAGCACATTGCCTGTCTGGATATACGGGGAAATATGTACAGGAAATTTATGAAAAAACGCTGGTATTTTCATTTTGAGCATGCTATAATGGTACATTGAAGTGTAGCGCCCTCATGGTTCATGGGCGAATCACATATATTTTAAGGAGGAACCCGTAAAAATGAGTGTACAGGTAGAAAAATTAGAAAAAAACATGGCCAAACTGACAATAGAAGTAGATGCAGCGCAGTTTGAGGATGCAATGAAGAAAGCCTTCAATAAGAACAAGAATAAATTCAATATTCCAGGCTTCCGTAAGGGCAAAGCACCGCGTGCCATGATTGAAAAGATGTATGGCGAAGGCATTTTTTATGAGGATGCTGCTGACGAAGCCATCAATGCAACCTGCATGAAGGCCATGGACGAGAGCGGACTGGAGATCGTGTCCAGACCGGAAGTTGCCGTGGAGCAGATCGGCAAGGACAAGCCATTCATTTATACCGCACTTGTAGCAGTAAGGCCAGAGGTTACCCTGGGCGAATATAAGGGCATTGAAGTTGAGAAGGCAGACGCGTCCGTGACAGCTGAGGATGTGGATGCAGAGCTTAAGAAGGTACAGGAGCAGAACGCAAGGCTTCTGAACGTTGAGGACAGACCGGTTGCCGACGGTGACAAGACTGTCATTGATTTTGAAGGATTTGTTGACGGCAAGCCATTTGACGGCGGCAAGGCAGAGGATTACGACCTGACCATCGGCAGCCACTCTTTCATCGATACATTCGAGGAGCAGCTGATTGGCAGGAACATCGGCGAGGAGTGCGAAGTAAACGTAACCTTCCCCGAAGAGTACCATGCGCCTGAACTGGCTGGAAAGCCGGCTACCTTCAAAGTAACCGTAAAGGAAATCAAAGTAAAGGAACTGCCTGCACTGGATGATGAATTTGCAGGGGAAGTTTCCGAATTTGAGACCATGGATGAATACAAGAAGGATATCGAGGCAAAGATTCTTGAGAGGAAGCAGAAGGAAGCTGCCACTGAGAATGAGAACAGGGTGGTTGACAAGGTTGCTGCCAATGCAAGCCTGGAGATTCCTGATAAGATGGTGGAGAGCCAGATTGACAACATGGTCCAGGATACTGCCCGCCGTATGCAGGGACAGGGCCTGTCCATGGATATGTATATGAAGTACACAGGCATGACCATGGATTCCATGAGGGACCAGATGAGGCCCCAGGCACTTAAGAGGATCCAGACCAGACTTGTGCTGGAGGAGGTTGTTAAGGCTGAGAATATCCAGGTTCCTGACGAGAGGCTGGATGAGGAGATTGCCAAGATGGCAGCTGCCTACCAGATGGAAACTGACAAGTTAAAAGAATACATGTCAGACCGCGACAAAGAGCAGATGAAGGAAGACCTTGCTGTTCAGGAAGCGGTGGATTTCCTGGTTGCCGAAGCAAAACTGGTATAATACACACTGGAAAGTCCACGATGGGAAGAATCGTGGAAAGATATGATACGGGGGGTTTACGGTGTGGGGGCCATACTGTGAATCTCCTGGGTTTTTGTAAGTGAGTATATAATATAACTGTGTGACAGGAGGATGATGATATGAGTTTAGTACCCTATGTCATTGAACAGACCAGCCGTGGGGAGCGTTCCTACGACATCTATTCAAGATTGTTAAAAGAGAGGATCATATTCCTGGGAGAGGAAGTGAATGATGTATCCGCAAGCCTTGTGGTTGCACAGCTTCTGTTCCTGGAATCGGAAGACCCGGGCAAGGATATCCATCTGTATATCAACAGCCCAGGCGGTTCTGTTTCAGCTGGCTTTGCAATTTATGATACCATGAACTACATCAAGTGCGATGTGTCTACCATATGTATCGGCATGGCGGCCAGCATGGGTGCATTCCTTCTTGCAGGCGGTGCAAAGGGCAAGCGTTTTGCGCTTCCTAATTCCGAAATCATGATTCACCAGCCGTCAGGCGGCGCAAAGGGCCAGGCCACTGAGATTAAGATTGTGGCCGAGAACATTTTAAAGACCAGGAAAAAGTTAAATGATATCCTGGCAGCCAACACCGGAAGGCCCATAGAAGTAATTGAACGCGACACGGAGCGCGACAATTACATGTCTGCCGGGGAGGCAAAGGAATACGGCCTTATTGATGAAATCATCGCTCATCATTAATTGGAAGGCCGGACAGAAGTAAGATGATTCCCGGTTGGATAAATTGGGTAATAGCATGAAAGGTAAGGTAACGTATGCCAATTAGACCAGATGACACGATCCGCTGCTCCTTCTGCGGAAGGACCCAGGATCAGGTACGGAAGATGATTGCCGGAGCAGGCAACAACAATGTGTATATCTGCGACGAGTGCATTGAACTGTGCTCAGAAATCCTGGAGGAAGAGCTGGAGGGACAGGAAGATCCGGCATCCCCGGCCCTGGCAGATATCCGCCTTCTGAAGCCAAAGGAAATCAAGACATTCCTGGATGAATATGTCATTGGGCAGGATGAGGCAAAGAAGGTGCTGTCCGTGGCTGTTTACAATCATTACAAACGCGTCACATCCTGCCAGAACATGGATGTGGATGTACAGAAGAGCAATATCCTCATGGTTGGTCCTACTGGTTCCGGTAAGACTTACCTGGCTCAGACCCTGGCTAAGATATTGAATGTCCCATTTGCCATTGCAGATGCCACGGCCCTTACAGAGGCAGGTTATGTGGGCGAGGATGTGGAGAATATACTGTTAAAGCTGATTCAGTCAGCTGATTATGACATTTCCCGTGCTGAGTACGGTATCATATACATTGATGAGATTGATAAGATTACCAAGAAGTCTGAGAATGTTTCCATCACCAGGGATGTATCCGGTGAAGGCGTGCAGCAGGCCCTCTTAAAGATACTGGAGGGAACGGTTGCAAGTGTTCCTCCTCAGGGAGGCAGGAAGCATCCGCATCAGGAACTGCTTCAGATTGATACAACCAATATCCTGTTTATCTGCGGAGGCGCTTTTGACGGGCTGGAGAAGATTGTGGAACAGCGCATCAGCGCGGGTTCCATTGGATTTAACGCAGAAGTGGTTAATAAGAATGATAACAATATTGACGACCTGTTAAGGAAGGTGGAACCAAAGGATCTTACGAAGTTCGGTCTGATTCCTGAGTTCATCGGCCGTGTGCCGGTGATGGTATCCCTCCAGTCCCTGACAAAGGACGCCATGGTACGCATCCTGTCCGAGCCAAAGAACGCCCTGACAAGACAGTACCAGAAGCTGTTTGAGTTAGACAATGTAAAGCTGGAGTTCACCAGGGAAGCCCTGGAGGAGATTGCACAGCTGGCCGTGGACCGCAAGATCGGCGCCAGGGGACTGCGCTCCATCCTTGAGACTGTGATGATGGATCTGATGTATGAGATTCCGTCAGATGACACAATCGGAATCTGCACCATTACCAAAGGGGTAGTGGATAAGACAGGACAGCCGGAACTGGTATACCGCGATATGCCTCCTGCGTCTGCCCGTAAACCGCTGTCCGACCGGATGCGGGGAGAGGGGAAGACAGGCGAGATTGCATAGGAGGATGTTTCCTGGTTCATGAAACCGGGAAAGAGGCGGTTTGTTTCTGTGACAATTTAGACAAAGGGAAAGGGCCGCTGCAAACCAGATATGACCCGGATGAAAGCCGTATAAGGGCTTTGTCCGGCACCTGTATTGCAGCGGCCTTTTGAATGTTTGACATACAAGAGGTGAAGTTTAAGAATGGCAGAACAAGTGATTATAATGCCCGTAGTGGCGCTGAGAGGACTAACCATACTTCCGGGAATGGTGCTGCATTTTGATGTGAACAGGCCAAAGTCCGTAGCTGCTGTGGAAAAAGCCATGGTAGGGGACCAGAGGCTTTTTCTTGTGGCACAGAGACATCCTGAGATTGTGGACCCTGAGCTTGGGGAACTGTATCAGGTGGGCACGGTAGCAGTTGTCAAACAGCTGGTTAAGCTTCCTGGCAAGGTGGTCAGGGTGCTGGTGGAAGGCCTTGAGAGGGGGGAACTGCTGTGTCTTGATTCGGAGGAACCGGCCCTTATAGGGGAAATCGGCTCTATTGAGATGGATGGGGAAGAGGTGGATTATCTGACCCAGGAAGCAATGCTCCGGATTGTAAGGGATAAACTGGAAGAATATGGAAGAGTCAATCCGAAAATTACAAAAGAAATCCTTCCCAACCTGCTGTCCGTAAGCGGATTGGATGAGATGCTGGACCAGATTGCAATCCAGCTTCCATGGGATTACACAATCCGGCAGACCGTATTAGAAAACAGTTCCCTGTCAGCCAGGTATGAGGTAGTGATGCATACCCTCATGACAGAGATGGAGATATACAGGATTAAGAAGGAATTCCAGGAAAAGGTAAAGTCTGATATTGACCAGAACCAGAAGGAATATATACTGAGGGAACAGATGAAGGTAATCCGTCAGGAACTGGGGGAGGACAATCCTCTGTCTGATGCGGATGAATATCAGAAAAAGCTGGACAGCATGAAGGCTGACAAGGAAGTAAAGGAAAAACTCCGCAAGGAGATTGAAAGATTCCGCACAATGCCTGCCGGATCCCAGGAAGGCAATGTGCTCCGCACTTATATTGAGACGCTGCTGGAGCTTCCCTGGAAAAAGATGTCAAAGGATAATGACGACATCCGGCATGCGGAAAAAATCCTCAATGAAGACCATTATGGCCTGGAGCAGGTGAAGGAGAGGATACTGGAATACCTGGCAGTGCGCACATTGACAAAGAAGGGGACAAGCCCCATCATCTGCCTGGTAGGCCCGCCCGGAACAGGAAAGACATCCATTGCCCGCTCAGTAGCAAGGGCCCTGGGCAAGAAGTACGTCCGCATCAGCCTGGGCGGGGTCCGGGATGAGGCGGAAATCCGCGGACACAGGAAGACATATGTGGGTGCCATGCCGGGCCGGATCGTGGAAGGAATGAGGCAGGCCGGGTACAGCAATCCACTGATGCTGCTGGATGAGATTGACAAGGTCAGCAGCGATTACAAGGGAGACACGTCCTCCGCCCTCTTGGAGGTGCTGGATGGGGAGCAGAATGTAAAGTTCAGGGACCATTATGTGGAAGTGCCCATCGACCTTTCCCAGGTCCTGTTCATCGCAACCGCCAATACCACCCAGACCATACCGGGGCCATTATTAGACCGTATGGAGCTGATTGAGGTCAACAGCTACACGGAGAATGAAAAATTCCACATTGCCAGGGATTATCTGGTGACCAAACAGATGGGGCGCAACGGGTTAAAGGAAAGCCAGATTACATTTTCCGATAAAAGCCTGGAGAAAATCATACACAACTACACCCGGGAGGCAGGCGTGCGCAACCTGGAGCGCCGCATCGGGGATGTGTGCAGGAAGGCTGCAAGACAGTTCCTGGAAAATGACAGGAAGTCCATCAAAATAACGGAATCCAATCTGGAGAAATACCTGGGCAAGGAAAAGATAACATTTGAGGATGCCAATGAGGAGGATCAGGTGGGGATCGTACGCGGCCTGGCCTGGACCAGTGTGGGCGGGGATACGCTTCAGATTGAGGTCAACGTGATGCCTGGAAAAGGGAACCTTCTCATGACCGGGCAATTAGGCGATGTGATGAAGGAATCAGCCCAGACAGCCCTGACCTATGTGCGCTCCGTGTGCCCGGAACACGGGATTGCAGATGATTATTTTGAGAAGCACGACCTGCATATCCATATTCCTGAAGGCGCAGTGCCAAAGGACGGCCCTTCAGCCGGCATCACCATGGCCACGGCCATGCTTTCGGCTGTTACGGAAAAACCGGTGCTTGCCAAGGTTGCAATGACAGGTGAGATTACGCTGCGGGGAAGGGTGCTTCCAATCGGCGGCCTGAAGGAGAAAATCCTTGCCGCAAAGATGGCCCATATAACCAAGGTGCTGGTGCCAGACAAAAACCGGCCGGATATTGGGGAGCTGTCCAAGGAGATAACCAAGGGCCTGGATATCGTGTATGTGCGGTCCATGGTTGATGTGGCAAGGGAAGCATTCGTACCTGCTGTTACAGAGTAGGGAAATAAGGAGATATTTATGATTATAAGAGATGTGAATCTTGAGACCGTGTGCGGCATTACCAGCAAGATGCCGGATAACATCCTGCCGGAATTTGCCTTTTCAGGCAAGTCCAATGTGGGAAAGTCCTCCCTGATTAACGCGCTGATGAACAGGAAGGCTTATGCCAGGACCTCTTCCCAGCCAGGTAAGACGCAGACCATTAATTTTTACAATATCAATGGCGCGCTCTATTACGTGGACCTTCCGGGCTACGGTTACGCAAAGGTGGCCCTGGAAGCAAAGGAAAAATGGGGGAAGATGATTGAGCGGTATCTGAAGAATTCCGCCATGCTTAAGATGGTGTTCCTGCTCATTGACATCCGCCATGAGCCTTCGGCCAATGACAGGATGATGTATGAGTGGATCATATACAATGGGTACCATCCCGTTGTCATTGCCACCAAGCTGGATAAGATTAACCGCAGCCAGGTCCAGAAGCACGTGAAGATGATACGGGAAGGCCTGGGAATGGAAAAGGATGGGATCATCATCCCGTTTTCTGCTGAGACAAAACAGGGCCGGGATGAGATATGGGATCTGATTGAGGGGAATATGTAAGAAGGGTGCGGGGCGGATGTGGGAAGCGCCCATGCCTTCGCCACACCGCCTAAGACCCATTTTCCCTTTATGCCATCCTGCAAGGGGATTTCTTATACGTTGCCAGGCTTACGGTTACTAACAGCAGGCCGCATACAACAGCACCCGGAACCGTTTCCCCAAGTCCAAAGGGATTGCCGGCAAGCTTCCAGCCCACGCATACCGCAAAGCCGCCTATCATGGCGGACAGGATGCCCTGGTTGGTGGCTTTTTTCCAGTATAGGGCTGCCAGGGCCGGAAGGCCGGCTGCCGCTGCATAGAAGGACCAGGCAAACATGAGCACGTTGTAGGCATTTTTTATGTACAGTGCTATAATAAGCGCGCCCATGGCCAGGACCACGGACATGATGCGGGACATGAGGATTTCGTGCTTTTCTGTCATTTCGGGCATGAAATTCTTGCCCAGGTCATGGACAAAGGTCTGGACGGATACCAGCAGGTAGCTGTCTGCCGTGGACATCATGACGGACAGGATGCCGGCCAGGGCCAGTCCTGTGAGCCCGGGCGGAAGGATGCTGATTGCAAGGGCAGGCACCACTGCGTCGGAACTTCCGTATTGGGCCACCACGTTGGGAAGGATCTGCTGGGCCACCAGGCCCATGAAGAAGACCAGGGCAATGGTCACCATGTAGATGGAGGTGCCCCAGAACATGCCCTGGGTTGCCGATTTTTTGTTTTTGGCTGCAAAGGCCCGCTGCCACATCTCGGCGCCGGCCAGGGTAAATACCAGGTAGGTGACGATATCGCCCAGGATACTGCCGTTTATGTGGGGAACCAGGTAGGATTTATCCAGGTTCTGCCAGAATACGGAGAAATTGCCCAGGTACCGGACGCTGGATATGGGGATAAGGATGTATACAAAGATAATCAACATGAAAAACTGAAGCACATCCGTGTATACTACGCCGAATAACCCGGAGGCCGCTGTATAGATGATGAAGATGATGGTAGCCACCAGTGCGCCGGCTTCATAGCTGATCCCGAATTCACTGCCCAGCATCTTGATGATGGTGGCGGTAGCGGTTACCTGTGCGGCCACTGTCCCCATCATGGTGAAAACAATCATGAGGGCCAGGACACAGCGTGCGTTCCTGCTGAAACGGTAGTGGAAGAGTTCTGGAATGGAATTGATGTTGCGGGCCGCGCCCACCTCCTGGATCCTTCCTGCGATGGCGGAGAAGATGAACATGCCTATAAGATAGGGTATGGCTGTCATGATGGCCTTGAAGCCGGTGGTATATGCGATGCCTGCCCGTCCCATCATGGCGCTTCCGCCGATGATGGAGGCGCACACGGTGGCTGTCAGCACAAAGGGGCCCAGGGTCCTTCCGGCCACATAGAAATCACCTGTGTTCTTAATCCGTTTCACAAACCATACTCCTACCAGCAGCATACCAATCATATAGAGGACAATGATAGTCAGATCCAATACTGTCAGTTCATGCATAAAACAGGTCTCCTTCCTGGATGGCGCCGCCTGTGGGGGAGGGATGCAATTTTTAGTTGGTAAGGAAAAAAGAATGGACTTAAATTAAGAAATCCGCCTGCAGTGAATGCAGACGGAAAAGTATGCGGCAATATAGCAATGCTGGACATATGGAATCATGAAGGAGTCCATATGAAACTACAATATACCAGAATGTCCGTGTCCCTCTTCCGCCTATGAGATTAGCTGCCGGGTTAGGGATAAGAAGGTTCCCTGTTGTCAGGATATCACAAGGACATGCCTGGACAAATACACCCCAAAAAATTGGTTCTCCCACTGTTGCCGTGAGCAACATTAAGCGACTTTGTTAAGTGTTAACGTTTTATTAACATTAAATATACCATAGATGGGTGACGGTGTAAAGTAGATTCAACCCGGCATGGTTTACATTCAGCCTATGATACATACTGGAACGCGGTATGAAACTAAAAGAGACAAATGAATCCGGAGGTATGAGTAATGGAAGGGGGACCTATACGGGCAGCGGTCATGGCAGATACCCATGGTGTGCTTCGGCCAGAGGTTGAGAGGATCCTTGAAACCTGTGACGTGATCATCCATGCTGGCGACTTTGACAGTCAGATGCTGTACCATAAATTGGAGGTAAATCAGCCCTTGTATGCGGTCAGGGGGAATAATGACAGGGGATGGTCAGGGGGCCTTGCCGCTGTTAAGCGGTTTGAGATTGGCGCTGTCTCTTATACACATCTGACGCTGCCGACG
>ERZ652156.281-NODE-281-length-17469-cov-8.88963_pt1 | contig 17469 bp, 26 predicted proteins | sample MGYA00514760_ERZ652156 | MGnify/ENA metagenome assembly ERZ652156
TGAAAACCAGTATTATCAACGGCTAGGAAGTGTCTAGATTATCCGTGGCGATTCATTAAGCCTGAATCGCACAGATCAGTGATGCGGGAAAGCGAGATAGTTCCGTCATTATCAGCTACTGAAATCCTCCAGGAGAAAGTTAAGAAGATAGTCTCGGTGAAGGTCGATCCTGAATCACCAGAATCTTTCATGCTGAGGCCAAAGCGCCGCCGCTGGGAGAACGATAAATACACCCGCTGGGTGAAGTCGCAGCAGTGCTGTTGCTGCAATAACCCGGCAGACGACCCCCACCACCTGATAGGACACGGGCAAGGTGGAATGGGTACCAAAGCGCATGACCTGTTTGTGATACCGCTGTGCAGAGCGCATCACAATGAGTTGCACGCTGATCCTGTGGCATTTGAAGCGAAGCACGGCGACCAGTTATCGCTGTTGATTCGGTTTTTAGATCGTGCGCTGGAAATCGGCGTACTGGCGTAAGTGGAGACGCAACATGATCAATCCTTCAGAAGTTGGCAAATCCGGCGAGATGGTTCGCCTTCGCACTCTCGAAAGCATCTGGGTACAGGGTAAGCTCCGTATGTGGGGTCGCTGGTCTTATATCGGTGGTGGCTCAGGCGGAAACATGTTTAACCAGCTGCTTGCGTCCGGGAAAATTACCAAGACCGCAATCAACGATGCGCTGCGCCGCATGAAGAAATCCGGCATCACTAAACCTGAACTGGAAGCTTACCTGCGCGAAATCCTCGACAGCAAAAACAAAAGCGGCCTGGCGTTCTGCTCAGACGAAGAGGGGCTTAAGGTGGATGGTGTAATTGCGTCAGTCCTGATGAATGACGACTACCGATCACTTTATGGCGTGATTGTTGATCGTCATCGTCTGCGTAAAAGCAAACTCCAGATGGCTAAAGAGCTTAATTCAAAACACCCCGACTGGACCCTTATTACATGCCGTCGTCGCATTGATACATGGGTTAGTCTTGCAGAATCGATCCTTTACGCACCACTTTGTGATGCGTTCGGCACAAATGGCGACAGATTTAAGTTGCATAGTGAGCAAGAAAGTGCTTAAATTGTGGTAGGCTCGGGACAGTAAAGCGTACTGAGCAACAAATCAAAACATAAACCCGCAACTGCTGCGGGTTTTTTATTTTAAGGGGCTGCCTCCGGGTGGCCTTTTTTGTTTCCCCTCGTTCTGAGAGGACTCATGGCGATGATGTATTGACCGCTAGAATGGATTAGTCGTAACTTATTATTGTGGTGAATCCTTTCTAAGCGAAAGGGCGTTCCAGTCAACTGCTATCTGCAGGTATGCGCGCGGCTTTGCTGACTGGGGTAGAGTCACCGGGAGGCACCCGGCACCATGACAACAACAATACAGTTTCAAATTCCTTGAGAGCCTGCCGTAAAAAGCAGGCCTTTTTTTATGAATTTGCAAACTGCTGCTACGCTTGAAATGTGTGTTGAAGGTAATTGCCTGATGGTTCTCCTGAACCGTTGTGAACCAGCCCGATACTGTCTCACTCAGGTCAGTTAGCAAGACTCACGACTACCTACCTTACTTACTAATAGTCACTCATTAGCCCGCCTTCAAAAGCGGGCTTTTTTTATTCCCCTCATCACTGAGAGGATTCACGGCAATAAGAGGGGGACTAGATGTCCGATCCTGTTTCTGGCACGACAGTAGCGGCTGGTGGTCTGATGGGGGCCAGCATGTTCGGTCTGGCAACTGGCATAGATTACGGTGTGGTGTTCGGCGCATTCGCTGGTGCGGTGTTCTACGTCGCTACGGCGGTAAACATCAGTCGACTTAAGCTGGTGGGCTACTTCATCACCTCATTCATCTTCGGCGTTATTGGCGCGCCTCTGCTTGGCTCTTACTTCTCCAAATGGACGGGGTATAGCGACAGGCCACTTGATGCGCTGGGCGCGGTAATCGTAGCCGCTATTGCTATTAAGCTGCTGACGTTCGTCAACAGTCAGGATTTGGGTAGCCTGTTTGGAATTCTCTCGCGTTTACGTGGAGGAGGGGCCAGCAATGGTAACAAGTGATCCGAGTGCGATGGCAAACGCAATTATCTCTGCTGTGATCGTTATTGCACTGATGTTCTACCAGCGCGGCGGGGCGAGACATCGCCCTCTGATATCGCTGATGGCTTATTTCACGGTGCTGGTATACGCCAGCGTCCCTTTTCGTTACCTGTTCGGCCTGTACCATGAATCCCATTGGTTCGTGGTGCTGGTCAACGTCCTGATATGCGCCGCCGTTCTCTGGGCTCGGGGAAACGTAGCACGCATCATTGACGCCCTGAGGCATTCGCATGACCAAAGACGAAATTTTTAATGCCATCCTTGGTAAAGAGGGCGGTTACGTTAATCACCCTGACGACAAGGGCGGTCCAACTAACTGGGGGATCACACAAGCGGTAGCTCGCGCCCACGGATTCACCGGGGATATGCGAAACCTGACCCGCCAGCAGGCGCTGGATATCCTGACGGCTGACTACTGGACAGGGCCACGCTTCGACCTTGTTTCTGAGGTATCACCAGCCATCGCTGCCGAACTCTGCGACACAGGCGTAAACATGGGCCCATCGGTGCAGACCAAATGGTTTCAGCGTTGGCTGAACGTGTTCAACATTCAGGGCACGCTCTATCCCGATCTGATTGCAGATGGTTTTATTGGTCCGCGAACCATCAGCGCGTTAAAAAGCTATCTTTCCCGGCGCGGAAAAGAGGGTGAGCTGGTTATGCTTCGGGCCCTGAATTGTAGTCAGGGTCAGCGTTATCTTGAGTTGGCAGAACAGCGCAGCGCGAACGAAACGTTTGTTTATGGCTGGGTAAAGGAGCGGGTGGTTATATGACGCTTGAGATGATTACCGGACTCGTTGTCGCAGTGTTTGCTGCTATTGCCGCCGCGTTTGGCCTAGGTCATTCACGCGGAACCAGCAAAGCGGAAGCTAAAGCTGACCAGCAGCGCACCGAAGATAACGCAGCGGCAACGGTCGCAGCAGCAGATCGCCGGGTAGAGACAACGAAAGAGGCCAGCAATGTACAGCAGACGGTTAACCATATGCCTGGCGACGATGTTGATCGTGAGCTGCGCACAAACTGGACCCGTAAAGGTTGAAGTAGTGGACACGGCTTGCGACTGGGTTAAACCCATCTACGGAACGGATCACGACTGGGATGTTCTGGACCGCCAGACGAAGAAAGACATCCTGGCGCATAACAAAGCGTGGCAGGCGAACTGCCAGAAGGAGAAAGCCGATTTGAAGTAGCAAAGCGGTAGTACTGCAACCGAAAGGCAATGCAGCAGTCATGATGCTGCCCTGAGTCGCCAGTGTGCGAGCCTGTGTAGTGATGGGTCAAGGTTTCTATATCAAAACAAGCTACGGTAAGGCAGCGCGAACGCCAAACGCGCACCGGTTATAAGCGGCTATGAAGCGACAGCAACTCAAGGGCATTTGCGCGGCCACTGCGAGAGTGTGGTAATTACGAAGTAATGATACTATCAACCCATTAATATGGAGGTGATATGTCATTGCTCGAAACAATCCTGACTACTTCATCAAGTGGTGGATTCGCACTTCTTGGCGGTTGGCTAACTTACAGGTATAACAAGAAGTCATTAGAGGCACAACACAGTCTTGAAAAATGGAAATTTGATAGAAATGTTATGCTTACTAAGGCTGAAGAACTCGTTTCGGCCTTATCAGCAGAGATAACTTTTCTATGGAGAAAAATTGAAAAATATTCATTGCACGGGTTAAATATTTCTCCTGATGAAAACTCATTTAATGAATTATTGGATGGTTTGAGATTCAAACAACCAGAACTTTGGGACGTGTTAATTTCTGTCTATTTCCCTGAACTTGAACCTCTGAGATTGCAACTCGTAAGAAAAGCACATGAAGGTGTATCAGCTGATTTTAAATATAAACTGGGCGAAAAGTTCAGAGATGAGTCAATGCTTGATGTTTCAATTGCTGCAAGTGAAACCCTTGAGTTACTACAGGAATTGAAATCACAAGCCTCATTAATGATAAAAACGAAATTCAGCCAGTAGTCATTACAGTACGCATTCACTGAGTGCCTGTGATAATGCTATAAATGACTTCCTTAGAAAGAAAATGGTGATCATATGCAACGCTTCGTTGAATCAATCAGAAGGTCTCTTCAAACTCAAAATTGGTTTGCAGCAATTTTTATGGCACTTGCCATGCCAGATATTTGTGGGGCTTTGGAACATCCTGCTGCAAATGTTGGCGAAAGGTACAGAGACTGGTTTTCAAGGTATTTAGCAGAGAAGTATATGCTTCGCTATGTCCAGTTTACGGCTCAGGATTGTTACAAATTTCGATGCAAGTGTTTACATCAAGGATTGGCTGTTCGAGATAATAACGAAAAGTTTGCTTTGACTCCGCCGATACCACCCAATCGATTTCATTTAAATTCATTTGATGGTGTAATTCAGTTACAAATAGATATTCTTTGCGAAGATATATGCTTAGCTGTTGAGGAGTGGGCTAGAGATGTTGTGGATAATAATGAAGTGCAAAATCGCATATTAGAACTAATTAATATTCATTTCCCTCAAGGGTTTATAGAGTTTCGTTGAAACAAATCATATAGCATTAGCTTTCCTTCCTATGAGCCACTAGCTTCCGCTGGTGGCTTTTTTATGCGCATCGCACGCGTACATCAAAGAAAGTCTTTCAGTTGTGAGCCTGGGTAAACCGTTAACTTTCGGCGGCTTTGCCGTGCGACAGGCTCACGTCTAAAAGGAAAATCAAATGCAGGTCACTATTGATGGTGTCCCGTATGTACCCGCCTGCGCAATTTCATCGCGGATCGGCATTGCAATAACGACACACCAGCGCGCTGACGTACTGAAACGAGCGCTCGAACAGCACATGAAGCACCTGCCAGCCGGAGCGCTGGTGGTGGTTGTAGATGATGGTTCGAAACCGGCCGCGGTAGGACCTGACGGCGTGCAGCTGCTTCGCCATGAAACATCACTCGGCATTGTTGCTTCGAAGAACGCCAGCCTGTCAGCCCTAATTGATGCCGGGTGTGAGCATATTTTCCTGTGGGATGATGATGCCTGGCCCATTGCTGATAACTGGCACCAGCCTTACATCGATTCACCAGAGCCGCACCTGGCTTATCAGTTTCTTGATCTGGCTGGTCCGCGAAAAATTAACGATATGACCGTTCTGTACCGGGATGATAAGCATATTGCTTACACTGGGCAGCGCGGCGTGATGTTGTACTACCACCGCAGCGCTATCGAGAAGGTTGGCGGTTTCGATCGGGTATACGGTCGCGGCATGTACGAGCATCCCGATCTGGCTCTGCGCATTCACAACGCCGGGTTATCGACCTGGGCGTTCGCTGATGTGGTCGGCTCTGAAAAGCTGATTCACTCCATGGATGAGCATGAAGAGGGGACGCGCTCTATTCCCCGGCCTGACCGTGAAGCACTGGTGAAACGAAACGTCGCAATATTCAACGGCCGGCGGGATAGTGGTTATGCCGGATTCGCTTCATACAGTACCAATCCGAATCTGGTGATTACGACGCTGCTTACGAGTCAGCCAGACCCACAGCGCGGCGGAAAAATGAATCCTGACCCGCGGGCTCTTCAGGTTTGGGCGGACTCAATATCCGGCGCGTTGCCGATTGTCCTGGCTGACGAATTAAAAGAGTCGCCAACTGGTGCCGATCTGGTTGAAGTCCCGCTGGTGGACATGAGCCCTTACTTTGCTCGCTGGCTTCACATCTATCAGTTTCTCCGTTCGCATCCTGAGTACCACCTTGTCTGGTGTACGGACGGTACTGACGTCGAAATGTTGCGAGAGCCCTGGGCAGAAATGGAGACGGGTAAAATTTACGTTGGCTCAGAGCATAAGACGTATGCCGACGAATGGATGACGGCTAATCACCACGGCAAAGTGTATAGCGATTTCCTTCAGCAGTATCGTGATGAACCACTGCTGAATGCTGGGCTGCTTGGTGGCAGCCGTGAAGACGTAATGGAGTTTGCTCACCGGATTATCCGACAGTACTACCTGATTGAAAGCCACCGATTCTGGAAGATGGAAGTAGCTCCCGCCACGCTGGTGGACATGGGTGCTTTCGGTATGGCTGCAAAGTCATTCGGTGATCGAATTGTCACAGGCCCGCGCATCCACACAGTGTTTAAGACTGATGGTGTCGGTAGAGAGTGTGCGTGGTTTCGCCATAAATAGTTTGAAAAATAAATCAAGGTCGCTTCGGCGGCCTTTTTTATTGGTTGCGAGATATGTACATGTCTAAAAAATGTTCCGTGAATGACTGCGATAATCGTTCTGAAAAAAGAGGGATGTGCGGAAAGCACTATTTCAGATGGCGGAAATACGGTGATCCATTGGTTGTGCGGAACACAGTTTATAGCTCGCCACAGGAAGCAATTAAGGCCAGGACAAAGATTGAAGGCGAATGCCAGGTATGGACCGGCGCAAAGTTAAAAACAGGTTACGGCAGCATACGAACTGGCGGTAAGGCATTACGTGTGCATCGCTTTGTTTGGGAGTCCGTGAACGGTCTTGTTCCTGATGGTATGGATGTCGATCATATTTGTCGCAACAGGCTCTGCTGCAATATCAATCACCTCAGGTTGGCCAGCAGAAGCGAGAACAATCAAAACCTCGGCGGCGCTAAGAAAAATAGTAAAACCGGAGTACTCGGGGTTACTTATCTGAATCGCGGCAACAGGCGCTGGCTCGCGCAAGTTAAGCTCAATGGCAAGTTTGTTCTAAGGAAAACATTCGTGTCACTTGAAGAAGCCAGGGACGCAGCTGTCGCTGCCAGACTTGAGCACTTCACACACAATGAGGCTGACAGATGTTGATCGCTATCGTGGCCCACCACTCTCGCCGAGCCATGGCTAATGACTTAGCGAGTAAGCTTGAGGCTGACAGTATCTTCATGGATGAACATAGCGCTGGTGCAAATGCAAACCATCTTCGCGCTCTTAGTTGGGCCGCTGAACAGTCAGATAGGGTGATTATCATCGAAGAGGATGCATTACCCGTTGATGGTTTTCGTGATAAGGCTCAGGACTGGCTGGCGCGCTTCCCTGACGACATGCTGAGCTTTTATCTCGGCACCGGCCGACCGCCGCAGTATCAGAAAGAGATTGCCGGAATGCTGGTGGAAGCAGACAGAGTAAACGCTGATTACCTTGTTCTTAGCAAACTGATTCACGGCATATGTTACAGCCCTCCTCAGGGCAGGCTGGCGCGTATGCTTAACGCATGGAATAAAACGCTGGCAGCTGATTACGCCGTCGGTGAGGCATTCGGTGGCCGGGTTATTTATCCGTGTTACTCGCTGGTGGATCACGCTGACCTCCCGACGGTTGAGCGTCACCCTGACAACGAGCCGAGGACGGAACGCCGCCGCGCATGGAGACTGGCATGAACAAAGAGCCCCGCGTATATGGCAGCCGATGGGATAAGGCCCGTCTGCGTTTCCTGCAGCAGCACCCACTATGTGTGATGTGCGAGCAGCAGGGGCGCATAACCCCGGCAACGGTGGTTGACCATATCGAACCCCACAAACTCAAAGATGCGCTTAAGTCAGGTAATCCGCTGGTCATCTCGAAAGCACAGCTCCTGTTCTGGAGTAAAGAGAACTGGCAGCCACTGTGCAAAGCACATCACGATTCAACGAAGCAGAGAATGGAGAAGAGCGGCACCGTCATCGGCTGTGATGCCAACGGCTACCCACTCGATCCCACGTCTCACTGGAGCACGTAATGAAAGACCTCAGCATTGAATACCGCAATGGAAAATTCGTTCGCCTGGTGATTGATGGCGTGGAGATGAAGGACGTGACATCCATTCAGTTCTCGCACGCTGTAGGGCAGGAGGTGCCGACAGTGACCGTCTCATGGCATGTTGTCTCCGGGCACGGGAAAGGCGATCAGAAACTCGAACAGGTAGACAAACATTCGGCATAGCGCGGCGGCGGCAAGTCGATTACCTATCATGTGAAATCATTTCAAATGCAACGATATCAAATGAGAATGAATCGCATCAGGGCAGGGGGGGGATCAAATCTTCAAAACCTTTGCCCCAAATGACCGCCGCCAAAGTTTGATTTTAACGCTAACCCGATTTTTTTAGTTTTAAGGTGTTGACATATGGCAGAAAAACGAACCCGTTCCGACAGTTCGGCGGCAGCGGTTCAGGCCATGAAAAATGCAGCAGTGGACACCATCGATCCTCCGTCCCATGCAGGTTTGGAAAAAAAAGCCGAACCATTCTGGCATGACAATATCAGATCGAAAGCTCTGGACAGCTGGACGCCAGCCGACCTTCTGGCCGCTGCAGAACTGGCAAATAACCAGCTCTATCTCACCGTTTTACGCAGAGATTTGCGTAAAGAAGAACGCGTGCGCGGCGAAGCGAGAAATGAGGCGCTGATTAAAAACCTCCGCAAACAAATTCCTGATTTGCAGCGAACTATCCTGGCTCAGCGCCGTGACCTGCAGATCCATTCCCACGCAACCAACGGTGAAAGCCGCGACCAGAAGAAACGCAATCAGAATGATCGTGATGCACGAAATACCAAAACCGAGCATCAGGACCAGGACGACAACCTGATCGCCTTTCCCAAGCACGGATAAAAGACTATGACGCGAGGTGAGCGTGTAATAGCGTTCATTGAGCGCTTTTGCATCGTGCCGGAAGGCAAGCTTATCGGCCAGCCTATGCGGTTGGACCCCTTTCAGAAAGATTTCATCCTGGCGGTTTACGACAATCCAGCCGGAACGGATATGGCGATCCTCAGCATCGCCCGAAAAAACGGTAAAACAGGCTTAATCGCTGGAATCCTTCTGGCTCACCTGGTGGGGCCTGAAGCGGTCCAGAACACGCAGATTGTCAGCGGTGCACTTAGCCGGGAACAGGCGGCCATCGTTTTTAACCTCGCGGTGAAGATGGTCAACCTGAACCCTAAGCTGCAGGAGATTGTGCACATTACGCCAAGCGGCAAAAAGCTGATCGGCCTGCCGTGTAACGTCGAATACAAGGCTTTATCCGCAGAAGGAAAGACGACGCACGGCCTTTCCCCCATTCTGGCCATTCTCGATGAAACCGGGCAGGTTAGGGGGCCGCAGGATGATTTTATCGATGCAATAACTACCGCGCAGGGGGCGCATGAAAACCCGCTGCTGATAGTTATCAGTACGCAGGCAGCAAACGATGCTGACCTGCTGAGCATCTGGATTGATGATGCGGTCAAATCGAAAGATCCGCACATCGTGTGCCACGTTTATGAAGCGCCAAAAGACGCCGATATCAGTAAACGCGAGTCCTGGCTGGCTGCGAACCCGGCGCTGGGAACATTCAGGTCAGAAAAAGACATGGCGCGCCAGGCCGAGAAAGCAGGCCGAATGCCAAGCTTCGAAAACACCTTCCGAAATCTCAACCTCAATCAGCGCGTTTCTACCGTATCGCCGTTTATCTCCCGCAGCGTGTGGGAGCTTTGCGGAGAGATGCCGATTAACACCCCGAGGAAGTGGTACGCGGGGCTGGATCTGTCAGCCAGGAACGACTTAACGGCGCTGGTTATCGCTGGTGAAGCAGATGATGGTGTCTGGGATATTTTCCCCTTCTTCTGGACACCGCAAAAGACTCTTGAAGAGCGAACCAAAACGGACCGCGCACCCTATGACGTTTGGGTGAGAGAGGGGCTGCTGCGCACCACGCCAGGCGCTTCAGTGGATTACTCATTCGTCGTTGCGGATATCGCTGAAATTATCGGTGATTTCGACCTTACCTCGATGGCTTTTGACCGCTGGCGCATTGACCAGTTCAGGAAGGATGCCGATGCCATTGGGCTGAGCCTCCCGCTGGTCGAGTTCGGCCAGGGCTTTAAGGATATGGGGCCAGCTGTAGACACACTGGAGTCTCTGATGCTTAACGGGCGTGTGAGGCATGGCATGCACCCCGTATTAACGATGTGTGCTGTGAATGCGGTGGTGGTGAAAGATGCTGCTGGCAACCGCAAGCTCGATAAATCCAAAGCAACGGGCCGTATTGATGGCATGGTCGCAATGACAATGTCCGTTGGTGCTGCTAATGGGGAAGTTACCGAACCGGGTGGTGACTTCGACGACTTTATTTTCCGACCGCTGAGCATGTGATGGAAGAACCTAAATACACGATTGACCTGCGAACCAATAACGGCTGGTGGGCGAGGCTGCAGTCCTGGTTTGTCGGCGGGCGTTTAGTCACCCCAAATCAGGGCTCACAGACGGGACCTGTTTCGGCCCACGGACACCTGGGCGATTCATCCATTAACGATGAACGGATACTGCAAATTTCGACGGTTTGGCGCTGCGTGAGCCTGATTTCAACGCTCACGGCATGCTTACCGCTTGATGTCTTCGAAACAGACGAGAATGACAACCGCAAAAAAGTGGGTTTGAGCAATCCGCTGGCGCGACTGCTGCGCTACTCACCGAATCAGTACATGACCGCCCAGGAATTCAGGGAGGCCATGACGATGCAGCTTTGTTTCTACGGTAACGCATATGCACTAGTGGACCGCAACAGCGCGGGTGACGTGATCAGCCTTCTCCCGCTTCAGTCTGCCAATATGGATGTGAAACTCGTCGGAAAAAAAGTGGTTTATCGCTATCAACGCGACAGCGAATACGCCGACTTTTCGCAGAGAGAGATTTTTCACCTTAAAGGCTTCGGATTCACCGGGCTGGTCGGCCTGTCACCCATTGCTTTTGCCTGTAAATCAGCAGCTGTTGCAGTTGCGATGGAGGACCAGCAGCGAGATTTCTTTGCCAACGGCGCCAAGTCTCCGCAAATCCTCTCAACCGGCGAAAAAGTGCTGACTGAACAGCAGCGTTCGCAGGTCGAAGAGAACTTTAAAGAGATAGCCGGCGGCCCGGTAAAAAAACGCCTCTGGATTCTGGAAGCGGGCTTTTCTACCTCAGCAATTGGCGTAACGCCACAGGATGCCGAAATGATGGCGTCCCGAAAATTTCAGGTCAGCGAGCTGGCGCGGTTCTTTGGCGTACCGCCTCACCTTGTCGGCGACGTTGAGAAGTCAACGAGCTGGGGATCGGGTATCGAGCAGCAGAATCTCGGCTTCCTGCAGTACACGCTGCAGCCCTATATCTCCCGGTGGGAAAACAGCATTCAGCGATGGCTGATCCCGTCTAATGATGTCGGTCGCCTGCATGCTGAGCACAATCTTGATGGTCTGCTGAGGGGCGATTCTGCCTCCCGTGCCGCGTTCATGAAGGCAATGGGAGAGTCCGGCCTCCGTACCATCAACGAAATGCGCCGAACGGACAACATGCCGCCATTACCTGGTGGCGATGTGGCGATGCGACAGGCGCAGTATGTGCCAATTACCGACTTAGGAACCAACAAAGAGCCCCGTAATGACGGGGCTTAATTTTTATGGGGGCCGTGATGCCTGAAATCGTAAAAACGCTGTCTTTCGACGAGACAGAAATCAAGTTCACCGGTGACGGGAAGCAGGGGATTTTCGAAGGCTATGCCTCAGTTTTCAATAACACCGATTCCGATGGCGACATCATTCTGCCCGGGGCGTTTAAGAACGCACTGGCGAACCAGACCCGCAAAGTGGCGATGTTTTTCAACCACAAGACGTGGGAGCTGCCGGTTGGTAAATGGGACAGCCTGGCCGAAGACGAAAAAGGCCTGTATGTGCGCGGTCAACTTACCCCAGGGCACAGCGGCGCCGCCGACCTGAAAGCTGCAATGCAGCACGGTACGGTTGAGGGTATGTCGGTTGGCTTTTCCGTTGCGAAAGACGATTACACCATCATTCCAACAGGCCGCATTTTTAAGAATATCCAGGCTCTGCGCGAAATCAGCGTCTGCACTTTCCCCGCCAACGAACAGGCTGGCATCGCAGCCATGAAAAGTGTCGATGGCATTGAAACGATTCGTGATGTGGAGAACTGGCTGAGGGATTCAGTCGGGCTCACCAAATCACAGGCAGTTGGGTTAATAGCCCGGTTTAAGTCAGCGATTCGGAGCGAGTCCGAGGGCGACGGAAACGAAGCACAAATCAACGCTCTGCTTCAGAGCATTAAATCTTTCCCTTCCAATTTAGGTAATTAATTATGTCTGAACTCGCTCTCATTCAAAAAGCAATCGAAGAATCCCAGCAGAAAATGACCCAGCTGTTCGATGCGCAGAAAGCTGAAATCGAAAGCACGGGCCAGGTTTCCAAACAGCTGCAGTCCGACCTGGCAAAAGTACAGGAAGAACTGTCCAAATCCGGTACCCGCCTCTTCGATCTGGAACAGAAACTGGCTTCCGGTGCTGAAAATCCGGGTGAGAAGAAATCCTTCTCTGAACGTGCTGCTGAAGAGCTCATCAAGTCATGGGACGGTAAACAGGGCACCTTCGACGCGAAGACGTTTAACAAGTCTCTCGGCAGTGACGCTGATTCTGCTGGCTCACTGATCCAGCCGATGCAGATCCCTGGCATCATCATGCCGGGCCTGCGCCGTCTGACTATTCGTGACCTGCTGGCTCAGGGCCGCATTTCCAGCAACGCTCTCGAATACGTGCGTGAAGAGGTGTTTACCAATAACGCCGACGTAGTGGCAGAGAAGGCGCTTAAGCCAGAGTCGGATATCACCTTCAGCAAACAGACCGCGAACGTAAAGACCATCGCGCACTGGGTGCAGGCATCGCGTCAGGTGATGGACGATGCGCCAATGCTGCAGTCCTACGTTAACAACCGCCTCATGTACGGTCTGGCACTGAAGGAAGAAGGCCAACTGCTGAACGGCGACGGCACCGGGGATAACCTGGAAGGTCTGAACAAAGTGGCAACCGCCTACGACACCTCGCTGAATGCCACCGGCGACACCCGCGCTGACATTATCGCTCACGCCATTTATCAGGTGACCGAATCTGAGTTTAGCGCTTCCGGTATCGTCCTGAACCCGCGCGACTGGCACAACATTGCGCTGCTGAAAGACAATGAAGGCCGTTATATTTTCGGCGGCCCTCAGGCGTTTACCAGCAACATCATGTGGGGGCTGCCAGTAGTTCCGACTAAGGCACAGGCCGCCGGTACCTTTACGGTGGGCGGTTTCGATATGGCCTCTCAGGTGTGGGATCGCATGGATGCCACCGTGGAAGTCAGCCGAGAAGACCGCGATAACTTCGTGAAAAACATGCTGACCATCCTGTGCGAAGAGCGCCTGGCGCTGGCGCACTATCGCCCGACGGCAATCATCAAGGGCAGTTTCTCTTCTGGCTCATGATGGAGGGGGCGGGGTGACCCGCCCTTTTAACTTATGGCGATAGATGTTCTGGATGTAATTGGCCTCCCCCTTTTCAAACAGCAGATTGAGTTTGAGGAGGATGACAGGGACGAGCTGATCACGCTGTACGCACAGGCAGCCTTTGACTACTGCTACCGGTGGTGTGATGAACCAGCGTGGAAAGCGGCAACTGACATTCCTGCAGCAGTGAAGGGCGCCGTACTGCTGGTGTTTGCGGACATGTTCGAGCACAGGACCGCGCAGAGTGAAGTACAGCTTTATGAGAACGCCGCCGCAGAACGGATGATGTTCATCCATCGCAACTGGCGCGGTAAATCTGAACCTGAGGAGGGCTCCTGATGGAACCTGGACGATTCAGGCACCGGGTAAAAATTCTCACCTTCACGACTTCGCGCGATCCATCTGGTCAGCCGGTTGAATCGTGGACTGGTGGCAACCCGGTCCCGGCTGAGGTAAAGGGGATCAGCGGCAGAGAGCAGCTTTCAGGCGGCGCGGAAACGGCGCAGGCAACCATTCGCGTCTGGATGCGCTTCAGGTCAGAGCTGAATGCCTCTTCTCGTCTGGAAGTGCTCAGCGGCCCGTATAAAGGTCAGGTGCTAAATATCATCGGTCCTCCTGTAGCAAATGCGACCGCCACTCGCCTGGAAATTCTTTGCAAAACGGGAGCTGAAAAATGATTGAGACGAGCCTCGATTTTTCCGGGCTGAATGACATCGCAAAGGATCTGGAGGCGCTTAGCCGCGCTGAAAACAACAAGGTTCTGCGTGATGCCACGCGCGCCGGCGCCGAAGTGCTTAAGGACGAAGTGATCGCCCGCGCTCCGGTGCGTACCGGGAAACTGAAAAAAAACGTGGTGGTGGTGACCCAAAAAAGCCGTCGCCGCGGGGAAATTTATTCCGGCGTCCATATTCGTGGTGTTAACCCGCGCACCGGGAACAGCGATAACACAATGAAGGCGAGTAACCCGAGAAACGCCTTTTACTGGCGCTTTGTGGAGCTTGGCACTGCGAACATGCCTGCGCATCCTTTTGTGCGACCCGCTTACGATACGCGCGAGGAAGAGGTCGCCAGCGTCGCCATTGCTAGGATGAATCAGGCTATTGATGAGGTGTTGAGCAAGTGAATGAAGATGATATCTACGCTTTGCTTTCTCCCCTGGCAGAAGGGCGGGTATATCCCTACGTTGCGCCATTAGGTAGTGACGGAAAACCGTCTGTCTCGCCACCCTGGATTATTTTTTCCATCGTCGATGATGTTTCCGCTGACGTGCTGTGCGGCCATGCAGAGAGCAGGGTTTCCATTCAGGTAGATGTGTATTCCACTACGATCACTGAATCACGCACCCTGAGAGACTTGGCGCTCGCTTCGCTGAAGCCCTTAAACCCTACAGAGGTGGTAAAAATCCCCGGTTACGAGCCAGATTATCGGCTCTACCGTGCCACCCTGGATTTTAAAGTTATCCCCTGACAATTAATTCACCCAACGAACCCGCTTAATGGCGGGTTTTCTTTTTCCAGGAGACAGCTATGTCTGCACTTTATGAAAAATCGCAGCTGACGAAGATCCTTATTTCCTCCCTGCCAGCCACCAAAGAAACGATGGATTCCGCAACCTTCCTCGATCTGAGTTGCACCATCAAAGAAATTCAGTTCACCGGTGGTCAGAAGCAGGATATCGACGTAACAACACTTTGCTCTACCGAGCAGGAGAACATCAACGGCCTGCCTTCTCCGTCAGAAATCTCTCTGTCCGGCAACTTCTACAAGAATCCGGCGCAGGACGCCTTGCGTGATGCGTATGACAACGATACGACCTACGCTTTCCAGGTCATTTTCCCGTCCGGCAAAGGCTTTAAGTTCCTGGCTGAAATCCGCCAGCACACCTGGTCTTCCGGTACCAACGGCGTAGTGGCGGCAACGTTCTCCCTGCGCCTGAAAGGTAAGCCTGAAAACATCGAGTCTGGCTCCTGAGAGGTCGCATGAAGAATATTAAAAATCTCGCCCTGGCTAAGATGTCGGGTTTTCGTCATAAGACGGTCGCCGTTCCTGAGTGGGAAGGCGTCAAAGTGGTTCTCCGTGAGCCATCCGGTGAAGCCTGGCTTCGCTGGCAGGAAGTGGTGAAAGCGGGTGCTGATGATGAAAATGTGTCGGTATCGGAAAAGGCACACCGTAATCTTTGCGCTGACGTGGTGCTCTTCATTGACGTCCTGTGCGACACCGATAAGCAACCGGTATTCAGCGTAGACGAAGAAGAGCAGGTGCGTGAAATCTACGGCCCCGTCCATTCACGCCTGCTCAAACAGGCGCTTGACCTGATCAACAACGCGGACGAAGCGCGGGAAAAGTCTCAACCCCCGGCGTAAAGTTTCTGATGTCGCTTGCGCTCCGGATGGGGCGCACGCTCTCAGAGCTTCGGCAGAATATGACGGCAAGCGAGCTTCTGATGTGGATTGAGTACGACAGGCAAAGTCCGGTTGGCGATATTCGCGGTGACATTCAGGCCGCCCAGATCGTCTCTGCCATCTACGGTTCGCAGGGGGCAAAAGTACCGCTGGACGATGCGATCCTGCGCTGGGGTGGTGAGGAGCAATCAGAACCGAATGACCCGTTTGCAGGGCTTGAGGCTGCACTTACTGCCGCGACGCAGTGACTTTTGACCCAGATAATATTAGGATTCTTAGACTGATAATGCTGGGGAACCAAAATGGAAATTTTACTAGTTTCAATTGTTATAGGCTTAATTCCAGCCTTAATTGCTCAAAGCAAAGGAAGATCTTTCTTTGCATGGTGGGTGTATGGTGCTCTGCTATTTATAATTGCTTTTGTACATTCTTTGGTAATAAAGAAGGATGTTGCGGCAGAAGAAAAAGACTTAATTGAAAACGATGGTATGAAGAAGTGCCCATTCTGTGCAGAGTTAATCAAAAGCGAAGCTATTAAATGTAAGCACTGTGGTAGTGATTTAGCAGTCGATTCCCCACCGGTTAAGACTGATGAAGAATACCTCGAAGAAGCCAGGCAAAAGGTCTGGAAACAATAAAAATAAAACCGCTTCGGCGGTTTTTTTACGTCTGGAGTTAGACTAAATGGCAACTTTACGTGAGTTAATAATCAAAATTTCCGCTAACTCGCAATCATTCCAGACGGAAATTTCCCGCGCTTCACGTATGGGGCAGGATTATTACCGCACCATGCAAAATGGTGGCCGTCAGGCTGCCGCTGCCGCCCGAGAGAGCGAAAGGGCGTTATCTGATCTGACTGCTGGGTTTGCATCGGCAGGAAGAGCCGCTGCTGCTGCTACGGCCGCTTTTGCGACTGGTAAGCTCGTGCAGATTGCTGATGAGTGGAATTCAGTAAACGCCCGTCTTAAGCAGGCATCATCTTCAGCTGATGATTTTGCTGCCTCTCAGCGCCAGTTAATGGAAATCAGCCAAAGAACTGGCACCGCGTTTTCAGACAACGCAAACCTTTTTTCACGCGCAGCTGCTTCAATGCGTGAGTTTGGGTATAGCTCTGACGAAGTTCTGAAAATTACCGAAGCTATTTCTACCGGCCTTAAACTTTCGGGGGCTAATACTCAGGAAGCGAGTTCTGTTATCACTCAATTCAGCCAGGCTCTGGCGCAGGGCGTTCTTCGCGGTGAAGAATTCAACGCCGTTAACGAAGCAGGTGATCGTGTTATCCGCGCACTTGCCGCCGGAATGGGCGTGGCCCGCAAAGACCTGAAGAGCATGGCTGACCAGGGGCAACTTACGATTGATAAGGTTGTTCCTGCATTAATGAGCCAGTTGGGCTCATTACAGGGTGAGTTTGCCAGCATGCCGCAAACAGTTTCCGGATCCCTGCAAAAAGTCACAAACTCGTTCATGGCATGGGTTGGAGGTGTCAACCAGGCTACAGGTGCTACCGATGCGCTATCTGGTGGCCTAGACGGAGTTGCCCAAACGCTTGATTCATTTACCTCTTCGGCAGTAAGCGGCGCACTAAGTGATGTTGCAGACAATATGTCCACGATCACAACAGTGGCGGGTGCACTTGTTGGCGTTGGGCTGGCAAGGTATCTCAGTGGAGTAGTAACTCTGTCTCTTATACACATCTCCGAGCCCACGAGACATGCGCAGA
>ERZ652156.332-NODE-332-length-16300-cov-10.8035_pt1 | contig 16300 bp, 15 predicted proteins | sample MGYA00514760_ERZ652156 | MGnify/ENA metagenome assembly ERZ652156
TATTCGTCGGCAGCGTCAGATGTGTATAAGAGACAGGTATAACCCTGGCAATGTGTCTGGTGTTCTCCATCCTGTCAGGATGCGGCGGCCAGGCGGCACAGTCCCCGCAGACACAGGCTGCCGGTGATGCAAAGGAGGAAAGCCGGCAGGACGGGACCGCAGGGGAATCCCCGGAGGATACGGCAAACCAGGCTTCCGGGGATACAATCCTGATTGGGGTGTCAGGGTCCATCACCGGAGCAGCGCCCATCAATGGCCTGAGGACCAAGCAAGGGGCACAGATGGCGGCAGATGAAATCAATGCGGCCGGCGGCGTGTTGGGAAGGCAGATTGAACTTTTTGTTGCGGATGACGGAGGCGCCCAGGATACGGCCATCAATGCGGCCAACCTGATCATCAGCCAGGACGTGGCGGCACAGGTAGGGCCAAACCTGTCCGGCATGGCGCTGGCAGTGGAAGGCCTGCTGTCACAGGCCAGGGTTCCCATGCTCACAGGCGCCACCAGCCCCAAGCTGGTTACCACCATTGACAATCCATATCTGTTCCGGATCCGCGCGGCTGATACGGTGCAGGCAAAGCTGGCAGCAACCTATGCCACCCAGAACCTGGGGTGCAAAAAGCTGGGGCTGTTTACCAACAGCAATGATTATGGTTCAGGCGCCTTAAACGTCATACAGGAATATCTGGACGGAATCGGAACCGAATATGTGGCGGAAGCCCATAATACAGGGGATACGGATATGACCAGCCAGATTCTTAAGTTAAAGGACGCCGGGGTGGACGGGGTCATCATATGGACGGATGATGCAGAGACAGCCCTGGCCGCAAGGCAGTTCCACGACCTGGGGCTGGATGTGCCGATTATCGGTTCACCCTCCATTTCCACTCCCCAGGTATCCGGGCTCTGCCAGCCCCAGTGGCTGGATAACTGGTACTGCGTGACGGACTTTACCGCTTCCAATACCAGTGACCATGTGACAAGGTTTGTGAAGGATTTTGAGGCTAAATACAATGAAACGCCGGAGTTGTACGCAGCCACCTACTATGGCTCCATCTATATCCTCAAGGACGCCATTGAGCGGGCCGGGACCACGGAAAGCGACGCCCTGTTAAAAGCACTCAATGAGACAGACAACCTTCAGGGCGTGGTGGGAAAATACAAACCTAACTCCATGCGGGAAATGGTCCATGAAGGAATCATCTGCAAACTGGAGGACGGCACCGCGGTTTACCTGGATTCCATTACGGTAGAGGATTAATCAGTTGTACGGTTCAGGGATGCGAAAAGCAGGTTTTTGCATCCCTGCAATAAAATGAGGAGGTATGCCTATGTTTGGGATTTTGATACAGCTGATTGTAAGCGGGATTGCCATGGGGTTCATCTATGCGCTGGTGGGGATTGAGTACACGTTGATATGGAACGCGTCCGGCGTCCTTAATTTCAGCCATGACAAGATGATTACAACAGGCGCTTATATTTTCGGCGGAACCTATATTCTGGGCCTGGGAATGGATTTCATACCAGGTATCCTGCTCAGCCTTATAACCGTGGCCCTTCTGGGTATTGTGGTGGCCAGGGTCATTTTCATACCGCTGAGGAACATGACCATGATATATACCATAATGGCCACTGTCATGCTGGGAAAGATCATTGTGGAGGCCATCCGCCTGCTGTGGGGGCCTGTGCCGTTTTCCGTCCCGGGTTTCCTGATCGGCACCGTGAAGGTGGGGGATGTGGTCATTTCCATTGCCAATATTGCAATTATCGCGGCGGCTGCATTCTGTGTGCTGGCGCTGCAGCTTTTCTTATATAAGACGAAACCGGGAAAGGCCATGCGGTGTGTGGCGCAGAACCGGAAAGCGGCCCAGCTTATGGGGATTGATGTGAGGACGGTCATGACGGTAACGGTCATGATCAGTATGATGATATGCTGCCTGATTGGGCTTTTGGTATCCCCGCTGCTGAATATCACCACCACCATGTCCAACATGATTGGACTTAAAGGGTTTGCAGCCGGAGTCATCGGAGGGTTCGGGTACCTGCCCGGAGCCATTCTAGGAGGACTGTGCATTGGGATTGTGGAAAATATTGCTTCCATGGTACTGCCATCCGTTTATAAGGATATTGTAGCCTTTGTCCTGCTTGTGGGTTTCCTGTTAATCAGACCCGCAGGAATTACCGGGAAGACGCGCTGACCCATTGGAAATCGGATGGAAGGAACAGAGGTGGAAAACGTGAATAAGAAAATAAACTGGCAGTATGCAATGATGGCATCAGCCTTTCTCATATTAGCACTGGTTCCGTTATTTATGTCCAATAATTACTATATAACGATTCTGAACCAGATGGTTATCAACATGATTGTGGTATTCGGACTGAATTTCATTACGGGTCTGGCCGGGCAGATGAACCTGGGGACAGCGGGGATCTATGCCCTGGGCGCCTATACCTCGGCCCTGCTTTCCAGGAACTTTGGGCTGTCGCCCTGGCTCACCATGGTGGCGGCCCTGGTGGTCGGGTTCCTTATCGGCAGGGGGCTGGGATATCCCAGCCTTAAGATGAAGGGGGTGTATCTTTCCCTTACAACCCTGGCATTTTCTGAAATCATCCGGATCCTGGCCACCAACCTGATGGATATTACAGGAGGAACCCAGGGAATCAAGAACATCCCCCGGTTTCGTGTGCTGTTCTGGAACCTGGATACCAATGTGAAATACTTTTACTTTGTATGGACCGTGGCCGTGCTGCTGTGTCTTCTGTCCATGCGGATTGCCCATTCCAAATGGGGCAGGGAATTTAAGGCGGTAAAGGACAACGCGGAGGCAATCGAATCCCTTGGACTGGATATCAAAAAGATTAAGATCCGCGCATTTACCCTGGCCGCGGTATATGGTGCCCTGGGCGGGGCGCTGTACGCCCATTTTAACCAGTTTGTAACATCCCTGTCGTTTACCACCGACCTGTCCATTTCCTATGTCATCATGCTGATGATAGGGGGAATCGGCAATATCCTGGGCAATATGATCGGCGCCATTGTCATCACGATCCTTCCGGAAATGCTCCGTTTCCTGGGGGATTACTATCAGATTACTTTTTGCACCATGGTCCTGCTCTGCGCTGTGTTCCTGCCCAACGGGCTGGTCTCGCTGCCGGGGAGGTTCAGGCATCTGGTGAAGAAAACAGGAAAGGGCGGTGAACGGTTTGGGAAGTGAGGCAGAGACGGTTCTGGAGGTAAGGAATCTGGTAAAACGGTTTTCAGGACTGGTGGCTGTAAGTGATTTAAGCTTTCAGGTGAAAAAGCGCAGGATTCACGCCCTGATTGGACCCAACGGGGCCGGTAAGACCACTACGGTCAACATGATTACGGGCGACGGTCCGCAGACAGAAGGGGATGTGCTGCTGTTCGGGGAGTCCATATCCAGGCTTCCTGTTTATATGCGGGCCCAGAGGGGCATTGGGCGCACCTTCCAGAATATAAAGCTGTTCTCCACCATGACGGTCCTTGAGAACCTGATGATAGGCGCTCAGTATAATACCAACCAGAACCTGTTAAGCTATCTGGTTAACGTGGTAAGGTCCGCACGGGAGGAGCGGGAACTAAGGGAAAAGGCGGAGTCCATACTTGCATTTATCGGCATGAGCCGTTACCGGGACGAGGTGGTAAGCAATCTGGCGTATGGACGGCAGAAGATGACGGAGCTGGGACGGACCCTGATGATGGAACCCAGGCTGATCCTGCTGGATGAACCGGCCGCAGGGCTGAACCCGTCGGAGCGCAGGGAATTCATCGATATCATAAGGCGGGTATATGAAAGCGGCGTGGATATTTTCATGATTGAGCACAACATGGACGTGGTCATGAACCTGAGCCACGACATCACGGTGCTGAACTTCGGATGCAAGATCGCAGAGGGCGGTCCTGGGGAAATACAGAAGAATGAGGAGGTTATCCGGGCATATCTGGGCGAAGGGTACAGGAAGAAAGCGGCGCAGGCAGAAGGGGGACAATCCAATGCTAAAGATTAAACATATTGACGCTTTTTATGGGAAAGTCCAGGCGCTGTACGACGTCAGCCTGGAGGTGGGGGACAATGAGATCATTTCCCTCATAGGTGCCAACGGGGCAGGTAAAAGCACCCTGATGAAAACAGTCATGGGACTGTTAAGACCAGCCCGGGGAGAAGTCCTGTTTGACGGGGAGAATCTGACTAAGATCAGGAATACCAGGATTGTATCCAGGGGGATTGTCTATGTGCCGGAAGGCCGTGAGGTGTTTCCTGAAATGACGGTAAGGGATAATCTGGAAATGGGGGCTTACTGCAGGAAATATTCCCAAAAGGAAATGAACCGGAAGATAGAGGAGATGTACGATATTTTCCCGCGTCTTAAGGAGCGGCAGAAACAATTGGCAGGCTCCCTGAGCGGAGGGGAGCAGCAGATGCTGGCCATCTCCAGGGGGCTTATGAGCGATCCCAGGCTGATTATGTTTGACGAGCCGTCCCTGGGGCTGGCGCCTGTGATTGTGGAAGATATGTTCCGGGTCATCACAAGGATCAATCAGGAAAAAAAGATACCGGTGCTCCTGGTGGAGCAGAACGCGTATATGGCGCTGAGTATTTCTGACCGGTGCTACATCATGCAGAACGGCGCCATCAAGCTGAGCGGGGACAGCACGGAACTTATGGGCAATGAAGAGGTCAACAAATCATATCTGGGCGGATAAAAGGAGATTGCTATGGGAAAATTCAGTCTTGAAGAGACAGTGAAATATAATAAATCAGGTCCGGCAAGATACTGCTGCCGGACAGATGTGTGGCAGGAGGCCGCCATGGTCCTGCCTTCCTTTGGAAAACGGGCAGTGGTCAGCGGCGGGGCCAGGTCCAGGGCTTCTGTCAGGGAGAAACTGTTCCCGGCCCTTAAGACAGCGGGAATCCAGTACGTGGTCAATGAATTCTCCGGCGAGAGCAGCATGGGCAATGTGAAAAAGATATTAGACCTGTGTGAGGGATTCCAACCGGATTTCATCATTGGCACAGGCGGGGGAAAATCCATTGATACGGCTAAATATGCAGCTGAACTGTATAATGTCCCCATTGTCACCGTGCCCACCATTGCAGCCACCTGCGCGGCGTCCAGCAACCAGATAATCGTGTATTCCGATGAAGGGGAGTATCTGGAGAATATCTATCCTAAAACCAACCCCCCGCTTGTGCTGGTGGACCCGGAAGTGATCGTGGGTTCCCCATATGGGTATTTTATTTCAGGCATCTATGATTCGCTGGCAAAGTGGTATGAGGGGAGCGCCTCCCTGCCGGGCTCGGACAACAGCGATATATTTGACCATATGGCGCTGGCCGTGGCCGGGATGTTAAAGGCGCAGATGTATGAAAAGGCTGTGTCCGCTGTCAGGTCCATGAAGGCAAAGACCGTGTCACAGGATTTTATTGATGTTGTAAATTTGAATATTTATACAGCATCCACGGTGCAGGCCCTGGGAATCAAGGCTGTGAGGAACGGCATTGCCCACTCGGTACAGAACGGCCTCACTCTTTTGGAGGGAAGCCACGACGTCACCCACGGGGAAAAAGTGGCATATGGAATCGGTGTACAGCTGATGGTGCTTGAGAGCCCGGAGGAAGAACTGGAGGAGTTATTCGGATTTTACCGCAGCCTGGAACTTGTGCCTTCCTTTAAGGGGCTGAACCTGGAATTTAACGATGGGAATATAAAAAAGGTGGCCCGCAAGGCAGTGAATGACGTACTGATGCGCGCCAGACCCTTTGATGTCATTACAGAAGAAATGATGTGTGCGGCCATCCGTAAACTGGAAAATTATTGCTGAAGTCTATTAGATGGGCTGATTGATACCTATAAGTAAAATGAATGAATTTTTCCTTTCAATTTGATTTGACAAGCCACATAAAATTTGCTAGTATTAGATACTAATAAGAAGCAGACAGGCAGTTCAAACAATATCTATTGGATATATTCCAGGGCAGGAGTCCTGTTCCAGACAGGCCCCGCGTCCTTGCAAAACAAATGTCAAAGCAAACACGCAGAAAGAGAGGAAATTCAAAATGGGTACAATTATCGGCGAAGGCATAACCTTTGATGATGTACTTCTGGTACCATCTTATTCAGAAGTAATTCCCAACCAGGTGGACCTGACTACCAATCTGACCAGGAAGATTAGGCTGAACATCCCAATGATGAGCGCCGGCATGGATACGGTTACAGAGCACCGCATGGCGATTGCCATGGCCAGACAGGGCGGTATCGGCGTGATACACAAAAATATGTCAATTGCAGAGCAGGCAGAGGAAGTGGACCGGGTAAAGCGTTCTGAGAACGGAGTCATCACAGACCCATTTTTCCTTTCAGCGGACCATACATTAAGGGATGCCAATGACCTGATGGCTAAGTTCCGCATCTCCGGCGTGCCCATTACCGAGGGCAGGAAACTGGTTGGTATCATCACCAACCGCGATTTGAAGTTTGAAGAGGATTTTGACCGCCCTATCAGGGAGTGCATGACATCCGAGAACCTGGTCACGGCCAGGGAGGGCGTTACCATGAAGGAAGCCAAGGCCATCCTGGCCAAGGCAAAGGTAGAGAAGCTGCCGATCGTGGATGCTGACTTTAACCTGAAAGGACTCATCACCATCAAGGATATTGAGAAGCAGATTAAGTACCCGCTGTCCGCAAAGGACGAACAGGGACGCCTTCTGTGCGGCGCTGCCGTGGGTATCACGGCCAATGTGCTGGAGCGTGTGGAAGCCCTGGTTAAATCAAAGGTGGATGTGGTCGTACTGGATTCCGCCCATGGCCATTCCGCCAATGTGGTACGCTGCGTCAGGATGATCAAGGAAGCATTTCCTGAGCTTCAGGTAGTGGCGGGCAACGTGGCCACGGCAGAGGCCACCAGGGATCTGATTGAAGCGGGCGCTGACTGTGTCAAGGTCGGCATCGGGCCTGGCTCCATCTGCACCACCCGCGTGGTTGCCGGCATCGGCGTTCCCCAGGTCACCGCTGTCATGGACTGCTACCGTGTTGCCAAGGAGTACGGAGTGCCGATTATTGCTGACGGCGGAATCAAGTATTCAGGCGATGTGACCAAGGCCATTGCGGCAGGCGGAAGCGTTTGTATGATGGGAAGTATCTTTGCCGGATGTGACGAGAGCCCGGGGACATTTGAACTGTATCAGGGACGTAAATATAAAGTATACCGCGGCATGGGTTCCATATCAGCCATGGAGAACGGCAGTAAGGACCGCTATTTCCAGACCGATGCCAAGAAGCTGGTGCCGGAAGGCGTGGAAGGCCGGGTGGCATACAAGGGCATGGTGGAGGACACCGTATTCCAGCTGCTGGGCGGGCTGCGTTCCGGTATGGGATACTGCGGCGCAAAGGATATCCCGACCCTTCAGGAGACAGCAAGGTTCATCAAGATTTCCGCCGCATCCTTAAAAGAGAGCCATCCTCATGATATCCATATCACAAAAGAGGCTCCCAACTATTCGATTGAAGAATAAGGGGTGCCGGACAGCATTAAGGTTGGTTAATAATGGTACCCGTTAGGATGATCCTGCGGGTACCCTTTTATTTTTTGTAAGAGGAGGCGCGGGATGGGCATAGAAGCAAAAATGACAACGCTGTGTTATATAGAAAAGGATGGGGCATATCTGATGCTCCACCGTGTCAGCAAGAAACACGATGTATGCAAGGATAAATGGATAGGGGTGGGCGGGCATTTCGAGATAAGCGAGAGCCCGGAGGAATGCCTTTTGCGGGAGGTGAAGGAGGAGACAGGACTGACCCTTACTTCCTGGCGGTTCAGAGGGCTTGTAACCTTTGTGGCGGAAGGCTGGGATACAGAGTATATGTGTCTGTATACTGCGGACAGTCATGAAGGCCAGATACTTCCCTGCAATGAAGGCGTGCTGGAGTGGGTGAAAAAGGAAGATGTGCTGAAATTAAATATCTGGGAAGGGGATAAGATTTTCCACCGCCTGTTAAATGAGGACGCCCCCTTCTTTTCCCTGAAACTGTCCTACCGCGGTGACCGGCTGGTGGAAGCAGCCCTGGACGGGAAGGCGCTGGAGCTGTTTGATATAAGGGATGGGGAAGGACATAGGACAGGAACGGTGCGGGAGCGCACCATGGTCCATATGGACGGTGATACCCATGGCACGGCCCATATCTGGATTGTCAGGGCCTGCGGGGAGGGAGGATTTGAAATCCTCCTTCAGAAGAGGAGCCAGGGGAAGGATTCCTATCCGGGGTGTTTCGATATTTCTTCGGCCGGGCATGTGCAGGCCGGGGATGATTTCCTGACCACGGCGCTCAGGGAACTGAAGGAAGAACTGGGGATTTCGGCAGAGGCAGGGCAGTTGGAATTTGCGGGAATCCACAAAGGTTACATGGAAGAGGAGTTTTATGGGAAAATGTTCAAGGACAGCGAGTACAGCCATGTATATGTGTACCGGGAACCTGTTGACATACAGGGGCTGAAGCTTCAGGAAGAGGAAGTGGAAAGCGTGATGTGGATGGAACTTGACGCGTGTATGGAAGCAGTGGGACAGGGGACGCTTCCCAATTGCCTGTACATGGATGAACTGGAACTTTTAAAGCAGTATCTGGGCGCCGGGCAGGGGGATTAACTTATAAAAATCGTAAGTTTATCGTCAGAAATAGATGTTTTTTGTAACCATGAAATATGATATACTGATGCTGGACTGTTTTTATAAGACATGCAGGAGAGGTATCAGGATGAGATTGAAAAAATGGAAATCATTTTTAAGCATATTCATGGCCAGCGCCCTTATGATGAGCACGGCCGCATACGGCAACCCGGTTGTCATCACACCATTGGAAGAAAGCCAGGTGGCGTCCTTTCAGTCCGGCAGTCCTTCACAGGGACAGGGGCCGGACGGCAGCAGTGGGACAGGCAGTGTGGGTGGTGGCGCGGACAGCGCGGGGGTGGTATCCTCCACCGGGCCTTCTGCTGACCATACAAACAATATAAATAACCCAAGCAGCCCCTCAGGGCCATCCCAGACAGCGGATGGGACGGCTGCCGGACCGGATGGAACAGGAAGCAGTACCGGTGTGAACCCGGGTAACGGCACAGGGGTAAATCAAGGAGTAAACCAAGGGACCAATCAAGGGACAGTGGACACGTCCTCAATTCAGCAGCCGGCCGTTGAGGCGGAAGGCGCAGTCCTTATGGATGCGGCTACAGGCAATGTGCTGTTTTCCAAGAATGGGGATACAAAGTTTTACCCGGCCAGCATCACCAAACTGATGACAGCCCTGCTGGTAGCTGAAAACTGCGGCCTGGACGACAAGGTTACATTTTCAGCCACAGCCACCACCAATCTGGAATCAGGCGCTGTCTCCATCAACATGGTTGAGGGGGATGTGATGACTGTCCGGCAGTGTCTGTACGCCCTGCTGTTAAAGTCTGCAAATGAAGTGGGCAATGCCCTGGCAGAGCATGTGGCTGGCAGCAATGCCAAGTTCGCGGAGATGATGAATGCCAAGGCAGCCGCGCTTGGATGCACCAATACCCATTTTACCAATCCCCACGGGCTGAATGACACCAACCATTATACGACACCCCATGATATGGCGCTGATTGCCAGGGCGGCATTCCAGAATGATACTGTTAAGACCGTGGCTTCCACAAGGACGTATACACTGCCCCCAACAATTAAGAATCCTTCAGGTCTGACAGTGACCATGGGACATAAGATGCTTAATCCCAGTGATTTGAGATATTATCCGGGCGTCATTGGCGGTAAGACGGGCTATACCTCCAAAGCTGGGAATACGCTGGTGACCGCTGTGGAAAAGGACGGCGTAAGGCTCATCGCAGTGGTGATGAAGAGCAAATCCACCCATTATACAGATACAAAAGCAATGTTTGATTATGGGTTTGAACTTGCTAAGGCCGGCGCGCTGGGAGGAAGCGGCGCAGGCGGTACGGCGTCTCCTTCCGGTTCGGGAAATGCAGGTCCCGGGACCACGGCCGGAAAGGGCTGGATACAGGACAGCAATGGCTGGTATTATGTAAAAGATAACGGTGCAAAGGCATCCAATGAATGGATTACCGTGGACGGCGTGACCTACTGGTTTGATTCCAATACATACATGGCAAAGGGATGGCGTCAGATTGACGGGAAATGGTATTTCCTGCGTTCCAATGGCGCCATGGCCAGGAATCAGTGGGAGAAGGTTGAGGAGAACGGCCTGTGGTTTTATCTGGGGGCAGATGGGGCCATGCTTACGGATACCACCACGCCGGATGGGTTTAAGGTGGACGGGAGCGGGGCCTGTGTGCAGTAGGCTTATGAAAGGTTCAATTTGACATTCAGTATATAGGAATCAGATATATAGGAATGGTATGGCGTATGATTCGCCATGCCTTTTCTTTTACTGGATTTTCCTGTATAATGAATGGAAGAAAATATGTGAATATGAAGTATTATTATGTGATGGTATCTAAAGATAGCCAATCGGTTTCCAGAAAACCCTACACTTATATATTAGGAGGAGTATATATGGCAAAATTAGACGGATTTATGGCATTACTGACCGGGAGTTTCAATAACAGGGAACAGTATGATGCATTACAGAAAGAGGGAAAGGAATTTCCCTATGCGGAGCACATGAATACGGTTTGTAACGATAAAATCAGCAATCTGCCGCCAGAATTTCAAGGGAAGTTCATGGTTGAGGAGAGCATTTACGAAGTAAACGGAAAACGGCATTGCTCCTCCCATCTCTTCCTGTTCACAGAGGAACCGGAAGGGATTTTGCTGACTTCTTATGAGATTCCGGACGGCAATGACAAAACCACATTTTCTTATAAAAATATGAAGACGGCGGATTTCCAATACTTAAAGATTTCGGAGAAGTTTACGCCCGCGCTGTTCCAGGAAACGGATGGTGTCTGGGAGGGAGGCAGTACCAGTATGTTTACCTCCGTGATGAGGTTTCAGCTGTTTGAACGTTTTTCAAAGGAATGTCTGGAAGTATCCGAAACAATGGAAGTAAACGGAAAGAGGACATTTGGCTATGATGAGCCAATCTGTTATAAGCAGGTATCGGATTAATTTCCGGTTCAATGTGAATAGAGAGAACTACTAACTATCAATCATTGGTTTAGTAGTTCTTTTTATTTCGGCAGGTTTATATTTGGGGTAGGGCCGGGGAATGGACATATGGGGGATGCGGCTATCTTTTTGTAATTGGTATTCACTTGACGGCAGAATATGTGACTCCTGTTTATGCGGGATGGAAAGTGAAGGTGCAGCATTTTATATAAATACCGGCATGATTCACTACATGGAATTAATCTTTACGTCTGGAAGATTTAAGGAATAAGAAAAGAACAAAAGGAACAGTCCTGTTATGATAAATGTAGATAAACATATAGGAATTCCGTTGAAAAGAGGAGGGGCTGCCATGAAGAAAAAATCACTATCTGTTTTTGTGATTACAGGTCTGCTGTCTGTTCTATTGTCCGGCTGCCAGGGGAAGGAGGAAGCTGGGGGAGGAGTTTTGGAGGATACATCAAAGCCGGTCATCAGTATGGAGGGGAAACATACCGAAGAAGAGAATGATGGCAAGGTGGAAGAAAATACCGGAATGGCACGGACTGAAACAGAGAATCCGAAAGCAGGCAAGCAGGTTGAAACAGAAATGGACAAACAGATTTCCAATCTTCCATATTAATTTGTCAGGACATATGGAATCATTCAATCGGAATATCCGGTCTATGAATTGGAATCTGTCATTGAATCTAAGATACCCCAAAAGGAAAAGTCATTGGCTTTGACATCGGTTATCTGTCAAAATCAGGAGCTGATAGTAAACATTGTCATGGATGACTATTCCCAGGTCCGGAAAAACGCGGCTGGCGGGGATGCACCAGGGGACAGTGTATACCAAACGCCGGGGGATGAGGGCATGACTGCTTCCGGGCGGTATCAGAACCAGCTTTGGGTGTCGGGGGAAGGCCTGTTTTTGACAGGACCTGGCATTCCGGAATCTGGAATTAAACCCCAGGATTCGGTGTATGCTTCCTATACCGACTATTTAGATGCATATGGACATATGCGTTATTTCATTGAAGCCAGGTTTGAGATTCCATCCGTACCGGAACATGAAAATGCATTGTCCGGATATGCGCTCCGGGTTCTCGATTTTGACGAACCGCTGGAATTTGCCATGAAGCGTGCGTCTGAATATGGGACGTTGGAAGAATTAGTGTCAGAGGCGCGTGGAAGTATGGATACCCACGACGGTATTTCCATTATAAGCATAGGTGAAAAGGTCAACGAGGGGATTTTGATATCCTGGTATGTGTACAGTGAAAGAGAAGAAAGGCAGGCAAGCATTATTTACAAGCCGCCATACCAGGAAATAGATTTGCCAACCATATCCGATAAAGAGGGGGAATATCCAATAAAGCAATTACCTGCCAATCCCTATTGGGATAATATAGGGCGGTACAGGCTGTTGGATGTACAACGGTATGGGCGGCGTTACTCATGCCTGTTTGATGTTCCTCTGAATGAACGGAATGGGCCTTATCGTATGAATATTCCTGGAATCACATTTTTGAACCACGAAGAATCCTCTCATATTACACTGGATATCCCGGATGATCATGAAACATTGGACATTGATATCCCGTGGAAGGAAGGTTCCGTACGTATTTTGGGCATTACCAGGATGGAGCCGCAGCCAGTGTCAATAACAGATGGGAAAGGGAAAGAAACAGTAAGGGAGCGGCCGGCAGTATATATTGATGTGGAAGCAGTGCATGAAGATAAGGAGCTTGCATTAAGGGGACTGATCTGCCAGAGGAAGTTAAAATGGTCCGGGTGGGAGCATGAGCGGTATGACTTTGATGAAAATGGCAGCCTGAGCGGTTTCCGCATCTTTTACGAGGATGGGGACAGCTCAGTTACCCTCAAATTCAATGGGGCGGCATTTTACTGGAACCAGCCCTTTGTGATGGAAGTTCCATTAGGAAAATAGGAGGCGGCATTATGTATGATGACAAAACGCCAGATTGGAGGACGCTGAAAGCAAAATGAGGAGTTGAATTCAAAGTATCCAGGCGGTTTTAAAGCGCATGATAAAAGGCTTATTGGGACGACTGCATGATATGAAGGGAATTTGCCGGACTGTCATCAATGCTGTCCATCAGAGCAAATGTAATAACATGGAGGTAAGGGATACGATGCGGATTGCGGCAATGGTTTTCATGCTGATTATACTGGTTGGTTTATTCATCAATGCAGAAAGACAGATTTATAAATGGCTGTCGATGATTTTTCAAGGTTTGAACCGGCCCGTATCCGGCATGGTTTTTGGTCTGCTGGTCTTGACAATTCTGGCGGTGTTTGTTGTCAGCCGGATACCAGGCATGGGGGCCTATGGGACCTTGTTCCTGATTGACCATTATGCACTGGGGTTTTTGGCCTATGTGGTAATCATTACCAATGCTGTAAGCCTTCTCTTATTTGCCCTAAGGCTTACCCATCTGATTCAATTCCCGGTATCCCGCAGTGTACGTCTTGTGTCCACAGCACTGTCCATGCTGCTGGCAGTAGGACTTACGGTCTTTGGTGCGGTTCATGCCGCCAATATCCAGATACGCCGGTATCATGTCCGGCTTGGACTGGAACAGGCTGGCATGGAGACAATACGTCTTGTGTTACTCAGTGATATACATCTGGGCTATGTGATTGAGGAAAAGCATCTTGCCAACATAGTTTCGGCTGTCAATGCACTTAAACCAGATATTATCTGCATTGCCGGAGATATTTTTGACGGCGATATCACTTCATTGAAGAATCCTGGAAAACTGATGGGATTGTTCGGGAAAATGGAATCAGAATACGGCGTGTACGCATGTCTTGGCAATCATGATGCGGGAGATGGTTACCAGCAGATGCTGGATTTTCTGGATGGGGCGGGCGTCCGCGTGCTGATGGATGAGGCGGTGGTGATTGACCGGAGGTTTGTGCTGGCGGGGCGAAGGGATTCATCTCCCATCGGTGCCCACGGTGATTCCCGCAGGAAGCTGGAAGTACTGCCTGATGCCGGACCCCTTCCTGTAATCGTATTGGACCACCAACCAGGTAATCTGGATGAGTATGGCAGTGAAACAGACCTGATTCTATGCGGTCACACCCACCAGGGCCAGATGTTCCCGTTTAACCTTATTACAAATGCTGTTTTCGATGTGGACTATGGGTATTACAGGGCCAACGCAACAGCACCCCAGGTAATTGTCACCTCTGGCGCAGGGACATGGGGGCCTCCCCTGCGGGTTGCAACTGACAATGAAATTGCAGAGATAGACTTGCTGGTTCCGCATTTGGAGTCGGAACAGGAATAAAGGGACTGGATGAATCATTCCATCTGCACGCCCCACTTCGCGGCATATTTGGTCCCAATTCGGTCAACGTAGCCCGCTACGCCTCCCTCATCGGGACCAAATCTCCCACAAAGTGGGACGCACAGCTGACGGAAAGCAATTTTCAAACACACCCTAACACATGCATATGGGGAAAGGGCGCCGCATACCATGGCCTGCAGCGCCTCCTTCTTATACGGATACGCCCGGCGGCGTACATTTTCCTGTCATATCCTCACTGCTGGTACGGCCCTGGCTGCATATCAAACTCCGGATTAAACGCATAGAAATTCCGGCTGTCCAGTTTTTCCTGGGTAATTCTCAGGCATTCGCCAAAACGCTGGTAATGGACTACTTCACGTTCCCTCAGGAACTTAATTGGCTCACATACATCATAATCCTTCACAACCCTCAGGATGTTGTCATAAGTGCTTCTGGCTTTCTGCTCTGCGGCCAGATCCTCGTGAAGGTCGGTTATTACATCTCCTTTGGATTGGAATTCACAGGCATTAAAGGGTATGCCTGCTGCTGCCTGCGGCCAGATACCTGTGCCGTGGTCAATATAATAAGGCCCGAATCCCTGCTCTACCAGCTGGTCGGCGGTCAGGTTCTTAGTTAGCTGATGCACGATGGCTGCAATGATTTCCATGTGTGCCAGTTCTTCGGTACCGATATCCGTTAAGGCGGCCTTGCATTCTTTATATGGCATTGTATATCGTTGGGAGAGATAACGCATGGATGCGCTGATTTCACCGTCAGGTCCTCCATATTGGCTCATGATGAACTTGGCCAGCCTTGCGTTTGGTTCCTTGATATTAACAGGAAACTCCAGTCTTTTTTCATATATCCACATGTATCAGCATCCTCCTTCCCATGGCCATGGACCATTGACCCAGGTCCAATATTGTGTATTCCTGCTGTCAGAAGCCCTTAGAGGGCCAAATTGTGCTTCGTAATCAGCTAAGGCCCGGCGGTATGCCTCAGCCATCTGGTTGTGGTAGTTGATTGCAGCCGCATCACAGGGATGGGTATCAAGATAAAGGTTGGAATCAACAACGGCAAATCCTGTTTCATTTACCTGCTTCAGCATCATTTCCCGTAAATTGTTAAAATCGTAATTCATCATATGCCACACCTCCCGCAATGAAATGGAAGATCCAGTTCAGGGAAAATGGTTCCCTGTACCAGACCCTGTTCCGGGACATAAGTGGGCTGCCACTGCTGCCAGGGCACGAATGCCATTGCAACCGGATAATGAATCATATCCGTACAATGGGATTGGCAGCAGGAGGGGCAGCCGGATTGGCCACAAGGACAGCCAGAAGCCTGTCCCTGGTCACAATTGCAGCATTCTCTGCTTATATCAGTGCATAAATCCATAGATAGACACTCCTTTCAATATTTATTCCCATTATCATTTTATGTGACAGGATGATTTTTGTGACAACCCTGGTCTGAGCCTATATTTTAGTCAGGAATGTATTATGTTCCTGTCTTTCACGGTGTAAATTGGATTATAAATACATGAAAAGAATACAGGATTTCAAAAGTGTGTTGGATGGGATTATCTGAATGGGGACATGGTGTGTATATCCGTTTTGATACAGAGAAAAAGGATTCTGTAAAATAGGGCGGGGTATATCTGATATGCAGTGCATGTGAAAAAGGAGGGTAAATAGGCAGGTATCATGGAGGATGGAGCGGTTCCATGAAGAGAGATGGATTTGGAAATCATACCGGGGTGCAGACGCATAAAATAGACGGGAAGATGCTGGATTGACTTTTATTTTGTGAAAAAGTTTTATATAATATTATATAAGATGGAGTTATTGTTTTATTGGGGATGGAAGAGTTGGGGGGCG
>ERZ652156.351-NODE-351-length-16003-cov-7.80161_pt1 | contig 16003 bp, 14 predicted proteins | sample MGYA00514760_ERZ652156 | MGnify/ENA metagenome assembly ERZ652156
GATGTGTATAAGAGACAGGATAAGTACAGTTCCTCCATCGTCGCCGTCGACGCGACCACCGGTCAGGTGCGCTGGCATTTCCAGACGACCCACCACGACCTGTGGGACTTTGACCTGCCTTCCCAACCGCTGCTGTACGATCTGCCCGACGGTAAGGGCGGCACCACGCCCGTGCTGGTGCAGACCAGCAAGCAGGGCATGATCTTCATGCTTAACCGCGAAACCGGCAAGCCGGTGGCGAAGGTAGAAGAACGTCCTGTCCCGGCGGGTAACGTTGAAGGTGAACGCTACTCGCCGACCCAGCCGTATTCCGTGGGCATGCCGATGATTGGCAACCAGACGCTGACCGAATCCGACATGTGGGGGGCGACGCCTGTCGACCTGCTGCTGTGCCGCATTCAGTTTAAAGAGATGCGTCATCAGGGCGTCTTCACCCCGCCGGGTCTCGACCGTTCCCTGCAGTTCCCCGGCTCGCTCGGCGGGATGAACTGGGGCAGCGTCTCCGTTGACCCGAACAACAGCCTGATGTTCGTCAACGATATGCGTCTGGGCCTGGCAAACTACATGGTGCCGCGCGCTAACGTGGCGAAAAACGCCAGCGGCATCGAGATGGGTATCGTACCGATGGACGGGACGCCGTTCGGCGCGATGCGCGAACGCTTCCTGTCGCCGCTGGGCATTCCGTGCCAGAAGCCGCCGTTTGGCACCATGTCGGCCGTTGACCTGAAAACCGGCAAGCTGGTGTGGCAGGTCCCTGTCGGCACGGTGGAAGATACCGGCCCGCTGGGCATTCGTATGCACATGCCAATCCCAATCGGCATGCCGACGCTGGGCGCATCGCTCTCTACCCAGTCCGGCCTGCTGTTCTTCGCCGGCACGCAGGATTTCTACCTGCGCGCGTTTGATACCGCCACCGGGAAAGAGATCTGGAAAGACCGTCTGCCGGTCGGCAGCCAGTCCGGCCCGATGACCTACGTGTCGCCGAAAACCGGTAAGCAGTACATCATCATCAACGCCGGGGGCGCCCGACAGTCACCGGATCGCGGGGATTACGTTATCGCGTACGCGTTACCCGATAAGCAATAAGATGTGAAAAAGGGACCGAAAGGTCCCTTTTTTGTAGGTCAGATTTTGTAGGTCGGGTAAGCGAAGCGCCACCCGACACTGCCGACAACTCAGAACGTCTCCCAGTTATCCCCGGGAACCGTCGCCGCCGGACGCAACGGCGCGTTCTTCGCCACTGGCGCAGACGTCACCACGCGGCCCGACTTTGCACCGCTCAGACGAAACGCCCCGACCGCCTCGGTCAGACGCGCGCCCTGTTCTTCCAGAGACGCGGCGGCCGCAGAGGCTTCTTCCACCAGCGAGGCGTTCTGCTGGGTCACTTTATCCATCTCAGAAATCGCCTGGCTCACCTGCACGATACCGCGGCTCTGCTCATCGGACGCGGCGGCAATCTCCAGCATGATGTCGGTCACGCGTTTAACCGCTTCGACGATTTCATTCATGGTGTTACCGGCAGCCACGACCTCACCGGAGCCCTGGTCAATCAGCGAGACCGATTCGTTAATCAGGCTTTCGATCTCTTTTGCGGCATTCGCACTGCGGCTTGCAAGGGTTCGGACTTCGCTTGCCACCACGGCAAACCCGCGTCCCTGCTCGCCCGCCCGTGCCGCTTCTACCGCCGCGTTAAGCGCCAGGATATTGGTCTGGAACGCAATGCTGTTGATGACGGCGGTGATCTCGGAGATTTTTTTCGAACTGGTGGAGATATTGCCCATGGTTTTGACCACGCCGGAGACCATCTGGCCGCCGCGGCTGGCTTTCCCGGAGGCATCTTCCGCAAGCTTGCTGGCATGATGGGCGTTATCGGCGTTCTGTTTCACCGTCGCGGTAAGCTGTTCCATGCTTGCGGCGGTTTGCTCAATGGCCGCAGCCTGCTGTTCGGTACGCGAAGAGAGATCGGTGTTACCGGCAGAAATCTCGCTCGTGCCGCGGTAGATCTCCTCCGCCCCCTGACGTACGGTGCCCACCGTGTTTTCAAGCGAGTGCTGCATGGTTTGCAGATCGCGCGTCAGGCGGCCAATTTCGCTGCGCCCGGCCACGTCGTCCGGCATCGTCAGGTCGCCTTTGGCAATATTCTCGATACGTTTCGCTGCACGCTGCAAAGGATTGATTACCGTGCGGCGCAGCACGACAAAGGTCATCGCCGTCAGCACCAGCGCCAGCGCAAACGCGCCCACCATAAACATCAGGCCCAGCTGCGTGCGGCTGTGCGCCTGCGCCGTCAGCGCATTGGCACGCTCGGTGCGGATCTTAATCGCCTTCAGCAGCACGGCGTTATAAGCGTCATCCAGCGGCCGCGCCGTTTCGTTTTCGTGGTTGATAATCGCTTCGAACATGCCGTTTTTGGCGAATTTCACCATCGGCTGCATGCCCGCGATATAGGCGTCGTACCGCGCCTTGAGATCCTCATCCAGCGCTGCACCCTCAGCGGTACGCACGGCACGATTCATATAGGCGGTAAAGCTCTCCTGGGACTGCTTAATGCGCGTTTCCGCCTCGCTGATGTTCTGCTTCATCGCATCCATCTCCGCGATGCGGCTTGCCGCACCGGCGTGGATCAGATTGATACGCGCGGTACGCAGATGGTTTGAGCTGTTCGACAGCCCCATACGCACCTGAATTTCGGACGTGACATCCTGCTGATCGTTATCGGCCTGCAGCAGGAAATACCCCGCCAGACCCGAGCTCAAGGCGAACAGAAGAATAATGCCACCGAGAATGGAGGAAAACAGCGGAACCAGCCTGATGTGATGCAAGAAGCTCAGCTTGCGCTGCGCCTGCATCGAAGTAGTGTTGTCCATGACCGTCGACTCTCTTATAGGTAAGATGCGTAAAAACATGCGTGTTAAATAGTCATCGGCACGGTGGGGATTTAGATTACGGCTAAAAACGCCGCACTGGTCACACTTTAGAGAAGATTATTAAAGAAACGCCAGCGGTGAAAAACCGCTGGCAGAAGAGTTACTTGTCGCCGAAATGAATGACGGTACGGATGGATTTTCCTTCGTGCATCAGATCGAACGCGTCGTTGATCTGCTCCAGCGGCAAACGGTGGGTAATGAACGGGTCGAGCTGAATCTTGCCGACCATAGCATCTTCAACCATACCCGGAAGCTGGGTACGGCCCTTCACGCCGCCAAACGCGGAACCGCGCCATACGCGACCGGTGACCAGCTGGAACGGACGGGTTTTAATCTCCTGGCCCGCGCCGGCCACGCCAATGATGATGCTCTCGCCCCAGCCTTTGTGGCAGCATTCCAGCGCGGAACGCATCACGTTCACGTTGCCGATACATTCGAAGCTGAAGTCAACGCCGCCGTCGGTCATCTCAACGATGACGTCCTGAATCGGTTTTTCGTGATCTTTCGGGTTAACGAAATCGGTCGCGCCCATTTCACCCGCCAGCCTGAATTTCTCCGGGTTGGTGTCGACCGCGATGATACGCCCGGCCTTCGCCTGCACCGCGCCCTGAATCACCGCCAGACCAATGCCGCCGAGACCGAACACCGCCACGGTGTCGCCCTCTTTGACTTTTGCCGTGTTATGCACCGCACCAATACCGGTGGTCACGCCGCAGCCCAGCAGGCAGACTTTATCCAGCGGCGCCTGCGGGTTCACCTTCGCCAGGGAAATTTCCGCGCAAACGGTGTACTCGCTGAAGGTGCTGGTGCCCATGTAGTGATAAACAGGCTCGCCGTTATAGGAGAAACGGGTGGTACCGTCCGGCATCAGCCCTTTCCCCTGAGTGGCGCGAACCGCCTGGCAGAGGTTGGTTTTACCGGATTTACAGAACTTACACTCGCCGCACTCCGCGGTGTACAGCGGGATAACGTGATCGCCAGGCTTCAGGCTGGTCACGCCCTCGCCCACTTCCACCACAATCCCGCCGCCTTCATGACCCAGCACCGCCGGGAAGACGCCTTCCGGATCGTCACCGGAGAGCGTAAACGCATCGGTATGGCACACGCCGGTATGGGTGATTTTGATCAGCACTTCGCCTTTCTTCGGCGGTGCCACGTCGATTTCAACGATTTTCAGCGGCTGGCCGGGACCAAATGCAACTGCAGCGCGAGATTTCATCATGTCTTCCCTTTTTGTCAGGTGTGTGGGTTTATTTTAGATAAGAGCGCAGCAAATGGCCGACTTCCGCCATGCGTACGGCTCGCTGATCCGGCGTGGTTTCCCCCGTCACCAGCTCATCTTTGAGGTGAATTTCAACCATTTCGCCCATCAGGCCATTGGCAGCCCCGCGCACGGCGGCGATTTGCTGCAGAATGGCCAGGCAGGGGTCGCCCGACTCCAGCGCGCGTTCAAGGGCATCAACCTGGCCCCGAATGCGACGGACGCGAGTAAGAATACGTTTTTTATCTTCGGGTGAATGTGGCATACGCCCTCCTGATACTATAGGGGGGTATACTAACAGATTTTATAAAAGCTTGTCAGTGTTGTGACACCTAACAAAAAAGATATTGTCTCGAATGCGCTTATGATGGACGTGTGACGACGTAATTTCCAAAATACAGGTGCCTGTACATTCTGTTCAAGGTAGCAAGTTTACAATTTATGAAATGCAGCCGTTCCTGTAATCACACGAACAGGAAGGTAGTATGAGCCATCGTGGTAACTGTCACGACAACGCAGTTGCAGAAAATTTTTCCAACTACTAAAGAGTAAATAGATAAAGAAAAAATCGACGTAACACGGGAAAAACAGACCAAAATGACCAGACATAAAATTTTTGTAAATGCTGCCGATATATAGTTACACAACAGACAGCTTAAAAGGAGTTTCGAATGTTTCAACAACCCACGGTTTTACCCTCATCTGAATTATCAGCAGGAATTAGTGCAATGATGATGATCATTGCAGAAGCCGAAGCAGCGTTTGGACGGCGCGATGGGCAATACGCTATTAACCAAAGCATTGCTTATGGTGATCATTCGCCTCGAGCCACGGGTATGGAGATAAACGGAAAAAAAATCTGCTTCATATGCCTAAGCAGTGATTCAATGATCGGGTGGCCATGCTTTATGTTCGAAATGGCACACGAAGCGGTTCACGCACTGAATCCTCGTAATGGACCTGCCTCTTATCTCGAAGAAGGTATCGCTGTGTGGTTTTCACAAGAAATGTGCAAAAAGCATGGATACAAATATAACGCAGCAACAGGTAAGTATAAAAAGGCACTTGAATTGATTAAAAAAATTCCGGAAGAGCCGACAGAAGCGGTCAAGATAGTAAGATCAAGGCATGCCAATCTGACAGACATAACTCCTGCTGAACTGATTGAGTGCTTTCCGACAATTGATCCCTTAGTTGCACAGAGGCTGGCAAACAAAATGGCATAAAGTATCAAAGTTTTTTCGTTTAATTTCACTACTTGCCCATGATTATTGCCATGCACTATCTATCGAGAAAATAGATGCATGAAATTCGTCGTAATCGATGACCATTTCACAGGGTAAAAGATATCGCTCAATAACATTGAGCGATATTGACAGTAGTGCGCCAGTGATCCCGGCATACTGCCTGGAACGCGATAGAATGGCGTAAGCATTCATGATTTCGTAGGTCGCTCCGTCTGTTTATGGTTCTAATATCGATGTGAGATTTAACTTTTCTTGTCACCCTGTTCCTCCAAGGATTCAGTTTGAGCCATTTTGTGCCGCTATGGCTTATTATAGTTATTTGCTTTTGCACCTCTTTGCTGTTCGCAATCCTGGCAGCCTAAGCCAGAAGGCTATCAGTAAAAATCAGCTTTCTATTTCAGCAGTGCCGTGCGCTTTTTTGGTGTGTATTCAATGGCTACTCCCCGCCATCCACAACTTCGGCTACGCTAGCCTAATCCTTCAGCAGAAAATATGACAAAGTATCGATTAGTATTTCATCCATTCTTTCATATAACGATTTCTATCCATGGTTGCACAAGCTGGATTGCCTTTCTGTCATTGGTGCCAACTTTACGCCGGTTGTTAGCCGGAGCGATTCATTTCTTTTATTCATTAATTTGTTATTATTATTCTTTTCTTAAGGACTTTATTATGACTACGTACTACACAGTTGATAGGCTTGGTGAATGCAGGACTGGTCTAGAATTCACTTATCAAATGCTAGGAATCCAAATATCAGGAACCAGTGAAATCTTCAATGTCCCAGTATCAAGGCATGGGTTGAGGTACGTTCCAATGGATGTGCGTAACAACAATGCAATGATCGAAGGAATTTTCGAAATGGTTCGTGCTCAACATTTCCCAGAAAAACCAACTAGGTTCTGCTGTATGTTTGCGTGCGAGAGTCTTGAGGCTTTAAATAGATGTGAGCAGGCCATGCAACAAACTTCCATTAGGAATATTTACTCCGTTGAGTATGCGGGTGCAGTCCATCGCGGAGACATGTCGCTTCTTGCAAGTGATGGATCTCTTTATGAAGTACAAAGCCGAGCAATGGCTTATTGGATGGGTGAAACTAAAGACTTGTACCCTGACTACGTTCCTCGCTGGGAAATTTTGATTCCACTTCCTGTGCAACTCGGGGAACTACTCTTATAAGAAAAACATCATGATGAGGGGCAATATTTTCAATGAATGAAAATTGAACGGTACGTTTTATTGTTCTTTAGTAGTTTGTGCTTCCACATTCAAAAGATCCCAATGTAAGCCTGCGCCAGCGTTTGCAGCTCATCCTTAAGCCAGCGCGTTGCGCCCCGCTGGCCGCTGCGTTTATGCGAGTAAATTTTCACTTCAAACGTGCGTATCGAAAACGGTAAAGGAAAAATCCTCAGGTCCGCTGCCGCAGCCAGCTTCTCAGCGGCAAAACGGGGGATTGCCATCAGCAGGTCGCTTTCCGCAACGATAAACGGCGCGCTCAACATCGACGGCGTTTTGATCGCAATTTGTCGGGTATAGCCCAGCTGTTCCAGCCGCACGTCCAGAACGCCCTGCTTCTCATTCCATGGCGTCACCACCAGATGTCGGGCCGCGAGATAATCCTCCAGAGTGAGACGCGTCCGGCGCGCGTTGCCGATGACCACATACTCATCTTCAAACCAGTCGATCTCTTCCAGTTCCGGGTGCCGGATATCATCCTGAGTGCTGAACCCCAGCGCGAGATCCACTTCGCCCGCCAGCAGTTCCGTCAGCGCCGGGCTGTGCGGCAGATAGCGCAATTCGAAACGCAAGCCCGGGGCAGCAAGCTGCAGTTTGTGCATCAGCGCCGGGAAAATGCACAGCGCGGTAAAGTCCGTAATCCCAATTTGTAAGCTTTCGGTACTGCTGGCCGGGTCAAACTCCGGCTGCGGGGTCAGCTCATGATTGAGGAACGACAATGCGGAAGCAATGGAAGGCGCAAGCTGAGAGGCATACACGCTGGGGGACATGCGATGCCCTTCCCGAAAAAAGAGCGGGTCATTAAGGGTGATGCGCAAACGCGACAGCGCATGGCTCAGTGCCGATGTGCTCATCGCCAGCTCGTCAGCGGCCAGCCGAACGGAACGGTGGCGGTAAATCGCGTCGAAAACGGGCAGCAGGTTTAAATCAAGACGCCTTAGTACCGGATGCATAATATTCATCATCTGTTGATTTCATTGCACTTAATTCTTCGGACAATACTCCGTATGCTTAACGCCATCAATCGAACACAGGCTAAAACACAGGAAAAACAATGAGCATCACCATTCGTCAGGCCCATCCCGAAGATGCGGCGGCAATTTACGCCATGATCTATGAGCTGGCGATATATGAAAAAGCACCGGAAGAAGTGGTGACCACGCCAGAGGAGATCCGGGAAACGCTCTTTGGGACCGGCAGTCAAACCGAAGCGTTGATCGCGGAATGTGAAGGTAAGATCGCCGGCTATGCCGTGTTCTTCACCAGCTATTCGACCTGGCTCGGACGCAACGGGATTTATATGGAAGACCTGTACGTATCCCCGGAGTATCGCGGTAAAGGCGCGGGAAGAGCGCTATTGAAACATATCGCGCAGCTCGCGGTAAAACGGCAGTGCGGCCGCCTTGAATGGAGCGTGCTGGACTGGAACCAGCCCGCCATTGATTTTTACCTGAGCATAGGCGCGCTGCCGCAGTCCGAATGGGTTCGCTATCGTCTTGATGGCGACGCGCTGCTGAGTTTTGCCGAATAGCAACACGTGGTACCCGAGATGATCCCGCCCCGCGGGGTCGCTCTGACCTGCCTTGATCCCGTCTCAACAGATGATGAATTTATGCTACCCTTCCATAAATTTCATAAACATATTGCAGAACGCCATGACGACAGCCCCTTTTATCCGCCCACAACTTTCCCTGCCAGACGGTGCCGACAGGCTGCTGTTGCACTCCTGCTGCGCCCCCTGCTCGGGTGAAGTGATGGAGGCTATCCAGGCTTCGGGGATTGACTACACGATTTTCTTCTACAACCCCAATATCCATCCACAGAAGGAATACCTCATTCGGAAGGAGGAGAATATTCGCTTTGCGGAAAAACACGGCGTGCCGTTTGTTGATGCCGATTACGACACCGATAACTGGTTTGAGCGTGCGAAAGGCATGGAATGGGAACCCGAGCGCGGCGTCCGCTGCACCATGTGCTTCGATATGCGTTTCGAGCGTACGGCGCTCTATGCGGCAGAAAATGGATTCCGCGTCATCAGCAGCTCGCTGGGGATCTCCCGCTGGAAAAACATGCAGCAGATAAATGACTGCGGCCAGCGTGCTGCCGCGCGCTATCCGGGTATGGTTTACTGGGACTATAACTGGCGTAAACAGGGCGGCTCCTCTCGCATGATTGAGATCAGCAAGCGGGAGCAGTTTTACCAGCAGGAATACTGCGGGTGCGTTTATTCGCTCAGGGACAGTAACCTGCATCGTAAGTCTCAGGGCCGCCCGCTGATTCGCATCGGGAAACTGTATTACGGTCAGGATGACAATGAGAAATAACGGGTTCCCGGTATAGAGATATATCCGAAAACAGCCCTGATATGTACCGAATTTAGCCTAACGTCTCCCACATCCACAAAGAGCGGCTATCCTTTAATAATCAACAAAAGGAGGCAAAAATGTCTGATTTCGGTACTGATAAAAACACCCAGTTTGCTGAAGATAAAGCTAAAAATAAATTTGACGAGCTTACAGGTTCAGCGCAGCAGCAGTTTGGTGAATTCGTTGATTCACCAAAGCATCAGGTAAAAGGTGCGGCCAGAAAATATGCCGCGCAGGCCAGCGATGCCGTTTCCGACGTCACTGAAGCTGTCAGAAATAACCCCCTCACCGGCCTCGTCGCAGCGGGTGCGGTCGGTATTGTTCTCGGCCTGCTGCTCGGTCGAAAATAATAAAAGGCCCTTCGGGGCTTTATTTTTTCTTAGCTAAAAATTCTGACCATGCGGTCTAACTCTTCCTCTTTCACGGCCCGCGATAAATAATACCCCTGAAAATTTTTGACGCCCAGCGCGACTAATTTTTCAAACTTTTCTTCACTATCAACCCCCTCGGCAATACAGTCCGTTCCGGTCATGTCGCTATAAATCTGTATCGCTTTAATCAGGTTATAGTCATTGTCGTTTGCCACAAAATGCTCAACGATGTCGCGATCCAGCTTGAGTCCATCAAAATGCACCTGCCGCACCGGGAACATGGTTTGATGGTTAGAGAAGCAGTCATCCAGAAATAATCGACACCCCGTATTACGCAAATGCCGCATGGTTTCAGGGATCCTTTTGTCCTTCGTCACGTCAATATCTTCAGCAAATTCAAAGACCAGCTTTTCGGCCCACTGCGGCTTGAGCAGCATGTCGATAGCTTTCTTTGCCATATCAGGCAATGCATTTCCGGAAGCCAGACGAGGCGGAATATTTACAGAAAAATAGTATTTTCCATTATACTTATTAATCCCTGACACGGCGGCATGGATGACTAACGCCGTTATTTTCAACCATATCTCATGGTTTGAAATATCCGTGAGAAAACTGGCCGGCTTGACAATTTTACCGTTTTTATTCCAGCGGATCAGTATCTCAAAGCCTACGCCCTTTTTGTCACGATCGGTAATGATCTGATAAGCGGGGAAGATCTCTTTTTTATATAATGCATTAAAAATTTCTGATTCTTTATCCGTAAAATCCGTATTTTGGTTCCGCCGCTTGATACGTCTTTCCGCGCTGAAATTGTGCGAATCGTTTAGCCACCGCTTAATTAAGCGTAATTTCAGCACGCCTTCCTTACGGTGGGTATAAACCGTTTTATTAGAAAGCCCCATTTCGTCGCACATTTCTTTTACGGACATGCCGCGGTAGAAATTTAATAAAACGTCAATTTCTCTTTTTGTTAGCCACTTTACGGTTTCTTGCGAAGAATTATCCTTGTAGCGATCGCGTAATACGTACGAACGATCTTTAAAAACATGATGGTGTGTATGAATACAGGTTATGACATCTGAAACGCGGGCCAGTCGAATCAATGATAATTGATAGCTATTATTTAAAAGAGTGCCCAGGGTGCGATATAGCCAGCTATCCGGCAGGTCGCCATACAGGGTGACGCGTCGAATAACGGGAAGTGCATTGAGTACGGACGCCAGTCTCTTCAGGCTCTCCAGGAGACTGACGATACCTTTTCCGAGAAACACCACAATATGAGCACTCTGATTTATAAGGATATTTTCAAGATCCTGTTGGGATACCTCATCCCCGTCAAAGTGAATATGCGAAGCCTGTATTCCGTACTGGTTAAGGATCAGACGATATCCCTGGAACGTAAAACCGCAGGCGGAGATGACAAATTTATGTTCATCGCACGCCTCATTTCTGAGAGAAATTGTGTGGGTCATAAACTGCTCCTGGGCACTGAGGCGCCATTTCCATTTGTGAATACGTAAAATTTAACGCACCTGTTATAAACATTAATTTTACAGTACAGCCTCAGGGTAAGAAACAGTTATCCGCTGAACTCACAGGAACATCTTTGCGTTAATCACCGTCGTTTAAATATACTTTTCTTTGCAAATAACAACGGCAAATATCTTATTCTCAGGGTATAATGAAAATTCCGAAAAAGAAGAGTGGACACTTCATCTATCGGCTCATTCAAATACGAGAAAAATGCTATGGATAATCACATCTCATCCAGGGCCTTGCTACATCGAAGGGATGTTATAAAGAACAATCCGCGATTCGGTGAGGCAATATTAGAGCACTACACAATTAATGACACCATCTACAAAAAACAACCTTTGTTCTATAAGACAATGCTGCAGGAATCACGGTTTAACATTATCCTCTCCATGTGTTGTTTTATTTTTGGAAATCAGGCCGAGTCAGTTTCAGAGATTAAAGAGTTATGCTCTCGCTATAAAATAGCCAGCCCCAACAGCGTGATTGCGATCATTACGATACTGAGAACCACCGGGCGCATCAGGACCTGGCGCTGCACGGATGACCGACGCAAAACGAGAATCGCGCCAACCGAAAAAGGACTCAATGAACTTAAGCGCTATATGTCCGGCGCTTTTTTGCCCGTCAGCATTCTTTATCCGGCATTTAATATTAATGTTAACCTGCTGGATAATGATATTTTGAGAAACAACTTTTTCCGCCGCGCGGCTGAATATCTTTTTCGGGGATTAACGTTCAGAAAGGTGTTACCTGAGGTGGGGTTATTTATTGATAAAGATGGCGGCCGCATGATTATGCTTTATATCTATCTGCAGGCCATGAAAAATAAATCCGCTCACGGTGCGGTCATTGACTATTCAGCCAGCACGCTCGCAAAGGAATTTTTTGTTTCGCGCATCCATGTCAACCGAATTGTCAAATCGGCACAAGAGGCGGGTTATCTTAAAGATCGTGGTGATGGTCGGATGTCGATATACCCGGCGTTTATCGACCTTGTCGAAATTATGCCGGTTTATATTTTGCGTATGTTACGCATTACATCAACGTTGTGCCTAAAGAGCGACGCCACGCTCACAACGTGACGTCAACCGTATAATCCAGCAGGCGTTCGGAGTTCCGAACGCCATTCCCCTATCGTTCCCGCAGCGCCTCTTTTGCCTTGTTCAGAGGTTTCAACAGATAATCCAGAATGGTTTTGCTGCCGGTTTTAATATCAACGGTGGCAATCATGCCCGGAAAGACCGGAAATTCCTGACCCTGCTTATTGGTCAGATGGTTACTGTCGGTACGGATATAGACGCGATAGTAGTAGACATCCCTTTTCACCTCATCCTGCAGGGTGTCCGGCGAAATCATGGTCACTTCCCCTTCCAGCCCGCCGTAAATGGAGTAGTCATAGGCCGTAATTTTCACCAGCGCTTTCTGGCCGGGATGGATAAACGCCACATCACGCGGCGAGATTTTCGCTTCAACCACCATCTGATCGTCAAGCGGGACAAGGCTCATCAGCTTGCCGTTCGGCGGAATAACGCCTCCCACGGTCGTGACGTCAATATCCTTCACGATCCCGCGAACCGGGGCATTGAAGGTCAGCCGGGTCAGGGAGTCCTCACGCCCTTTCATCACCGAACGCTGGGCCTCAATCTCCGCATTGGCTTTTGCCAGCTCTTCACGGGCGCGAACGTAATACTGGTTTTTCATCTCGGTGATTTTATTCTCAAGCTCATTTTTTTGACGCTCAAGACGTAACACCTCAACCTTGCTGGCCGCCCTCTGGGTCACCAGAGGACGAGTTAACGACAGCTCGCGCTGCACCAGCTCGGCGCCCTGACGCAACCCGGCCAGCCCTTTTTCGAGGCTTTCACGACGGGACTGGTAGAGCGCCGTTTCCTGTTTGACCAGCTCAACGTCGTCATCCAGCTCGTCCGGAAACGCGAGCTCCGTGTCGTTCACCTCAGCCTTCAGGCGCGCAGCGGTCGCCAGCGCCGCATTCAGGCGAGACTCGCTCTCCAGCACGCTCGACTCGGTTTTTGTCCGGTCAAGCTGCGCGAGCTGCTGCCCGCGTTCCACGATGTCGCCTTCACGCACCATCAGGCTGTGAATGATGCCGCCTTCCAGGGACTGGATGACCTGCTCATGCGAAGACGGTATGACCTTGCCGCTGCCGGTCGTCACTTCATCCAGATGGAACAGGCTTGCCCAGGCGATAAACACCGCCAGCAGGGCGAACAGGGACCATGCCACCAGCGACGAGCGCGGCAGGCGTGGCTCCTTCAGTCGGCTATTGAAACGAGAGAAATCATTCATGCCGCGCCCTCCTCTGCAACCGCCGCCGGCTTCATGGTCACGGTGCGCTGCGCGGCTTTCTGCGGCGCCATGCCGTGCTGATGCAGGATCGCATCGCGCGGGCCGTCCATCACCACCTTACCGTTTTCCAGCACGATGATGCGGTCGACCAGGTCCAGGATCGGCAGGCGATGCGTCGCCACGACCAGCGTCCGGCGTTTACCCAGCCATTTGTGAAGATGCTGAATAAACTGCTTCTCGCTCATTTCGTCCAGCCAGGCGGTAGGCTCATCCAGCAGCAGGATAGTCGGCGAGGTAATCAGGGCTCGCGCCAGCAGCAGCGCCTGACGCTGTCCGCCGGAGAGGCCAGCCCCGCCCTCGTTGATGATGTAGTTCAGCCCCATTTTCTGCTTGCGCACAAACTCCAGCGCGCCGCTGTTAACCAGCGCCTGATGAATCTCATCGTCGGTGGCTAACGGGTTCCCCATCAGGATGTTGTCCCGCACGGAGCCAAAGAACAGCCGGGCCTGCTGGCTGAGCAGCTGCATGTCGCGACGCAGGTCGGCCGGGTCCAGATGATTGAGGGCGATATCGTCGAGCAGGATGCTGCCCTGCTGCGGCTCCTGCATGCCCGCCAGCAGCTGTAACAGCGTGCTTTTACCGGAACCGTTGCGCCCGAGCACCGCCACGCGCTCTCCGGCGCGGATCTGCAGCTTGCCGATATTGAGCACGGTGAGTTTTTCTTCCTCGTCGTAATAAAACCCGACGTCCTCAAGCGCATAGTCGCCGCGCAGGTGGGCTTTGTGCACCTTCTTGCCGTGCTGCGGATCGCAATCGGGCGCTGCATCAGGTCGTCCAGCCCCTTGCGGGCCACCTTTGCCGACTGCCAGCGCGAAAGCACGCCTGAGATCTGCGACAGCGGCGCGATGGTGCGCGACGCCAGAATCGAGGTTCCCACCAGCGCACCGGTAGTCATGTCGCCGCTGATGACCAGGTAACAGCCCACCAGCAGCACCACCGCGTAGACGATGGACTGCACTTCCTGAGTCCAGGTGAGCAGCAGGCCCGTCAGCCAGCGCTGCTTCATGCCGACGCTGGCGGCAACGTCGTTGGTATTATTCCACTGGTTCTGGAAACGCTGCTCGGCGCGCATCAGCTTGATGTCTTCAATGCCCTGCACCGCTTCCACCAGCGTGGCGTTGCGGATGGCGGATTCACGCATCCCTTCGCTGGAGAGTTTCCCCAGCGGGCGCTGCACCAGCAGGCCGGGGATGAGCAGCAGCGGCACGGCGAGCAGGACCACCAGCACCAGCGGCCCGCCAATCATCCACAGAATAAAGACGAACAGCAGGAAGAACGGCAGATCGGAAATCGCCGCAATGGTGGTCGAGGTGATCAGCTCGCGCACCGACTCCAGCTCGCGGATCTGGGCGATAAAGGATCCGGTTGATTTGGATCGCGCGCCGTTTTTAATCCGCAGCGCGTGGGCAAAAACGCGTTCAGAGATGCGCAGGTCGGCGCGCTTCCCCACCACGTCGGAAATATGCACGCGCAGCATGCGCATGATGAATTCGAACACGATGGCGATCATCACGCCGCCAAACAGGACCCACAGCGTGGCTTCCGACTGCGACGGTACCACCCTGTCGTACACCTGCATGGAGAAGACCATGCCGGAGAGCGCCAGCACGTTGGCGACCAGCGCCACCAGCATAATATCGCTGTAGCGTCGCCAGTCCTTCAGCGCCAGCTGCCAGAACCAGTTTTTCTCATAGGGTTTGATGTAGTCGTCCACGCGGGCATCCGGCGTGGATTCGAGCGGGCGCAACACCATCAGCCCTTTTAACCGCGCCCCGAGCTCGTCACGCGTCAGCGTGGTCTCCAGGCCGCCGTCGCCGCTAAACTGCAGGCTGACGTTGCCTTCGCTGTCCATGCGGTTAATGACCGCGATTTGTCCGCCGGTGAATTCCGCCAGCAGCGGCAGGCGCCACGGATCGAGGGATACCGCTTCAGCCGCCACCATACGCATCCCCAGCCCAAGCTGGCGCGCCATCTCCTCCAGCACCAGCTGGCGCGGAGACTGGCTTTCATGGTTAATCGTGACCCGCACATGCTCCGCTGAGAAATCCAGCCGGTAGTGCTTCGCGATGATGAGCATGCCCTGCAGCCAGGGTTCGTACTGTGGATGTGTCTTCATAATGCTACGTCCTGTCCAGAGCGATAATTTCGCACTGAAATGATACCTTTACGGAATGATTAAAAATCGAACACTTTCTAAACGAGCCCGCAAAATAATCATGTGAAATATAGGGTTATCGCTATTCATGTAAAGAAACGCAAAAGGCCGCGGGGATCGCTCCCCGCGGCGTTGGTTTACGCGATTAACAGCTGATGGTTCGCCAGCAGCGTTGCCAGATCCGTCTGGACGCCGTTCAGGGTCACCAGCGTGGTTGGCGAGAACTGACCGCCGGTACCGTCCAGGTCAACCTGGATCTCGGTATTGCTGCCGTTCTGCACCACGCGGATGTAATCGCTGATATTGCCCGCGCTGCTGTCCAGGGTGGCGACGCCGTTCACGTAGCTCGCCGAGCCCGTGCCGGTATAGCCGCTGCCGGAGAGCAGATCGCGCAGATCAATGCGATCCGTATCCGCGGTCCCTTCCCAGGTGCCGACCGTAAAGCCGTTCACCACGTCGTGGCCATTACCGCCCGTTGCATCCGAGGCGTTGATCAGCCTGTCTCTTATACACATCTCCGAGCCCACGAGACATGCG
>ERZ652156.367-NODE-367-length-15491-cov-14.7454_pt1 | contig 15491 bp, 12 predicted proteins | sample MGYA00514760_ERZ652156 | MGnify/ENA metagenome assembly ERZ652156
GATCTGCGCATGTCTCGTGGGCTCGGAGATGTGTATAAGAGACAGGCAAATAGATTTGATGGTAGCAATGTGTAATGAAAATCCGACAGAAGCAATAGGAAAGTCAAAAGAATTACTAGAAAGTTGTTGTAAAACAATCATTGAAAGCAATGGTGAAATTATAAAAGATTCAATAAATATGGGACAACTTGTAAAACAAACTCTAAGTTCATTGAATATTCCCAATAAAAGCGTGGCGATGGATTTAGAAGAAGAAAAAATTGTGAAACAAATTACAGGGAGTCTTAATGGTTTAAGTGGCGGAATAATTGAATTAAGAAATCATTATGGAAGTGGACATGGACGTTCTGCAAAATTTAATGGATTAACAAAACGACATGCAGAATTATCTGTTGGGGCAAGTATAACTCTTGTTCGCTATTTGTGGGATACATTTTTATTAATAAATGAAAATAAATGAGAACGATAAAATTAAAAGGAGGTACTAAAAATGGTAGATTTTAAGAAAAAAATTGCTTTAAAAAGTAAGTTAAAAATTACCAATCCTATTGAATTGTATAATACGCTTGATAGAAAGAGCATTGCGGGTCCTTTGAGACCTGTTCAAAAATATGCTTTGGATGAGTGGTATAACAATAGAAAAGATGAGAGAGATCTTATTGTAAAGCTACATACTGGAGAAGGAAAAACTTTAATTGGTTTGTTAATGCTACAATCTGCACTTAATTTAGGAGAGGGACCTTGTATATATGTTTGTCCTAATATTTATTTAGTCAAACAAGTTTGTGTGGAAGCTGAAAAGTTCGGTATTCCGTTTTGTGTAATTGATAGTAATAATGAAATTCCTAATGAGTTTTTATCAGGTGAAAAAATTCTAATTACACATGCTCATAAAATTTTTAATGGAAAATCAATTTTTGGACTAGGAAATAACTTCACAAAGACAAATACAATCATTCTAGATGATTCCCATGCGTGTATAGATGTTATAAAGGATTCATTTACTTTAACCATTAATAGAAATAAAAATGGAAACGAGGATATTTATGGAAGGATACTCACTTTGTTTTCAGATGATTTAATAGAGCAAGGTGAGGGGAGCTATTTAGATATTAAATCTGGAGAATACGAAACCTTCATGATGGTTCCATACTGGGCATGGAATAGTAAAAGAACTGAACTTTTATCTATTCTATCTCAATTTTCCAATATGGATGAAATTAAGTTTGTGTGGCCATTGATGAAGGATAAAATAATAGAATATTCTTGTTTTATTTCAGGAAGTAAGATTGAAATTGCGCCATATAACATTAACGTAGAACAATTTGGGACATTTTCAAAAGCTAAGAGAAGAATTTTAATGTCTGCAACAACCCAAGAAGATATATTTTTTGTCAAGGGTCTGGATTTTTCAACTAATGCAGTGGTTAATCCGATTGTGTATCCACAATTAAGATGGTCTGGCGAAAAGATGATATTGATGCCATCATTAATAGACGAAACCTGTGATAGAGATTTAGTTGCAACTAAATTTGCATCAATGAACGTTAAGAAGTTTGGTATTGTCGCTATAGTTCCTAATACAAAAAGAGCTATTTATTACAGTGAATTAGGTTCAAAACTTCCACAAAATAATCAAGAACTATTTTCTGTGATAGATGATCTAAGAAAAAGTAATTTTGAAAAAACTGTTGTGATAAATAATAGATATGATGGGATTGATTTACCAGATGAAAGCTGCAGAGTTTTGATAATGGATTCAATGCCATTTCTAAACAACTTCTCTGATAGATATGAAGAGAAGTGTTGCCCTAATAGTGAAATTATAAATAAAAAAATAGCACAAAAGATTGAACAAGGATTAGGAAGGGCTGTTCGTGGAGAAAAAGATTATTGCGCTATTCTTGTAATAGGATCTGACATAGAAAAATTTATGAGGGGAGTGTTAACAAGAAAATATTTTTCTGCTCAGACACAGAAACAAATAGAGATTGGGTTTGAAGTCGCAAAAATGGCAAAAGAAGAAATTAGTGAGGAAGATCAGCCTTTGAAGCAGATTGATTCACTAATAAATCAAATTCTCAAAAGGGATGAAGGGTGGAAAGAGTATTACACTGATGAAATGAATGCAATTGTTCAAGAGAACGTAGAAAATAAAATTTATAACAGATACGCAGAAGAAAATGAATTAGAAAAATTATTTTCACAAGGAGAATATGAGCTTGCTGTAGAAAGGACACAAAAATTCATTGATAAGTTTATCAATGATGATTTAGAAAAAGGCTGGTATTTAGAGCAGATGGCAAGATATGCATATATGTATTCAGAGGAAAAATCAAAAACACTTCAAAAGTCTGCATTTAAAAAGAATCCTCAATTATTAAAGCCTAAAGAGGGAATTGCATATTCAAAAATCTCTTTCCTAAATGAAAACAGAATAAACAGATTCAAAAGAAATATTGGAAAATATGACAGTTTTGATGAATTTAATCTTTATATAAATGAAGTGATAGAAAATCTTTCTTTTGGCATTGCGGCTGAAAAATTTGAATCTGCATTAAAAGATTTAGGTGAAATTCTAGGTTATGTTAGTCAACGACCAGATAAAGAAATTAGAAAGGGTCCAGATAATTTGTGGTGTGTTTCAAATAAAAAATATGTATTTTTTGAGTGTAAAAATGAAGTTGACGAAAATCGAAATGCTATAAAAAAATCTGAAGCAGGTCAATTTAATAACCATTGTGGATGGTTTAAGGAAGAGTATGGGGAACTTGTAGATGTTTTGCGCATAATGATAATTCCTACTAAGCAGTTAGCTCATGATGCGGATTTTAATGAGAAAGTTTTCGTGATGAGAAGGAATGGTTTAAAAAAGCTAAAAGATAATCTAAAAAAGTTTGTAAAAGAAATCAGAAAATACGAATTAGATTCATTATCTGATGAAAAAATCCAAGGGTATTTAAATATGTATAAATTAAATATTGAGGATTTTTCAGAAAATTATATTGAAAATATATATCATTTAAAAAAATAAAATAGTTAATAGAGATGGAGAGATTCTATCGCTCCATCTCCTTGCCCATGTAAATTCCATAGTTCTTTCGTATTTGATAAAGCTCGTCCATAGTAGATTTTGTAGAAGAATACTCTTGCATTAGGGTATTCTTTTTTTCTTGCAATTTATCAAGTTTATCTAAAATATCCTTAGAATCAGGTAGCTTTGAATAGGACTTTTTGAGTTTTGCAAGATTTGTTTCGTAGCGTGTGATTTCAGACTGATGCTCCTCAAAAAATGCCTTATCAGAAGGATTTGATTTATATTCTTTGTAGTAGGCTCGATACTTTTTAACAGTATGAACTTGTTCCATCGTATCAGAAAGTATCTGCATATCCTTGTCAATTTCTTTGATTTTATCTTGTAAGCTCTGTCTTTCTTCAGCACTTTTCCTGATATATTCATCAAGTTGTTTAATGGAGTTAATGCCATGTTCTCTGATGAAAACAACTGACTCAGCCATTGTATTTAAGTTATGTTTTGTTGCCCAGTATTCATAGCCTTTGCTCTCTTTCACTTTGGCATTGGTATTCATATTGATGACATTTCCGATTCGTTTTTTGACAGGTGAGGCTTTGATATTTTGATTTTCTGTAATACGCTCTTTTAATCTTTCTTCGGTATAATCCTCACTAATCGTCTTAGCTCTTGTAAATCTCTGCTTATCTTTTGGCTTAAAGGTTATATGTTTTCCATGCTTTATTTCATAACCAAGTTCCGCCATCTTATTTAGAAATTGTTCCCAATCATTAGACTGTTTTATCAAACGATCAATGTCAAATTGAAGACTGCTTTTCCAAGAAGTACCTTTCTTAGATTGCTCATTTTCATACCATGACTTACCATTTGTTTTGTACTTTCTCTTATAGCTCTCGTAGAATTCATCAATCACAGAAAGGTTATTATCCTTGCATAGCTTATCGCTTTGATACCTGATTTGGTGGTAGCTTTTCTTGTTGGATTGGTAGCATTTACCCGTTACCATATTTACATTATTGAAGATGATATGGTTGTGGATATACCCTTTATCTATGTGGGTAGACAAGACATATTCGTACTCGTCTTTTAATATCTTTTTACACAGTTTAAGACCGATTTGATGTGCCATTTCCGGAGTTGCTTCTCCCGGTAAAAAGGATTGAATAAGATGTCTTGCAAGAACAGTTCCGTTTATTCCGGCATCATTTCGTGTTCTTAAAAATTGGGTATGGGCAGTTTTGATATGTACCCATTTTCCTGGACACATATTATTTACTAGCCTAAACACATGGATACTTCCCTGTATTTTACAGGGGGCATCTATTTTGTTATTGTCTTTAGACTGGTTCGTGACGTAGTCGCGAATCATAAAACCACCCGCTATGCGGGTGCGGCAACGAAAGTTATATAAAAAAATCACCTTGCTTAAGTATAATGTAGGTGTTCAAGTCGCATTATATGCAAAAGAAAGGTGATTTTATATGGCAACAAAGACACAGAGTCTTGCGCACACAAAATGGTTATGCAAATACCACATAGTATTTACACCTAAGTATAGACGTAAAGTTATATATAATTAATATAGAAATAGTTTACGTGAAATATTGAGGCGTTTATGTGAATATAAGGGCGTCAAGATTATAGAGGGGGAGCTCATGGCAGATCATGTGCATATGTTAGTATTAATCCCACCTAAAATAGCAGTTTCATCTTTTATGGGATATTTAAAAGGTAAAAGTGCACTTATGATGTTCGATAAACACGCAAACTTAAAGTATAAATTTGGAAATAGACACTTTTGGTCTGAGGGATATTATGTTAGTAGAGTAGGTTTAAATGAGGCAACAGTAAGAAAATATATACGTGAGCAAGAGTTACATGACCAAATGAAGGATAAGTTAAGTGTAAAAAATATGAGGACCCTTTTAAGGATAGCAAGTAACACATATCCCCTTTGAGGGGAAGGTTACGAGTCAATGGCTATGCGGCTTGAACGTAGTGAAAACCAGCGCCTTTAGACGCTGGCCTAGTACTACGGGCTTATAGTCCGTGAGCAAACCACCCGTTTTACGGGTGGTTCTGATTGGTATGCAAAACTTTCATAATGTGCAGGAATTTAATGTACCTTAGATTGCATGTCGATGAAATTTAATCTAGTAGGGTCTCTTTAATCAACTTTCATAATCCTCCCTTATCATAAAAGAAATCATATATTTTCTTTCAGAAAGAGGGGTTAATTATGACAGCAGTAAAGCATGAATGGCGTAAGCACGAAAAGGAATTGTATTGTCCGAAGCAGCAGGCGGTGCAGGTTACGGTACCGAGCATGAAGTTCCTCGTTCTGGACGGCGTGGGAAATCCTAATCATGCGGCTTTTGCCGATGATATCGAGGCGTTATATTCGTTGTCCTACGGGATAAAGATGTTGCCGAAAAAGGGCATGATGCCGGATGGATACTTTGATTACACCGTGTATCCGCTGGAGGCACTCTGGAAGCAGATTGAGCATACGGAGCAGTTTGACAAGAATAATCTGCAATACCGGGTGATGATCAGACAACCGGATTTTGTGACGTCTGAAGTGTTGGAGGCGGCGATTGTTAATGTGTCTAAGAAAAAATCGTTGCCTCGATTTAAGGATGTGTGTCTTGAATCAATAGAGGATGGAGATTGCGTACAGATATTGCACGTCGGATCTTATGATGACGAGCCGGAATCATTTATGAAAGTAGATGATTTCTGCGCTGCTCATAATTTGCAACGTGCTAACAACGAGTGGCATCGGGAAATCTATTTGTCCGATGCGCGAAAGGTGGAGCCCGCAAAATTGAAGACGGTACTGCGTGTGCAGGTAAAAAGGGGATAGTATAAAACTGTCATAATAAACTTAATCGGATTTATCAAGGAGGCGCCTTATGGATCTGCATAGTTTTTTCTTATTATTCCCCAGTATTTTCATGTTGCACGAACTTGAGGAAATACTTTTATTTTCTCGCTTTATGGATCGGAACCCGCAACTGCAACGACGACTTTTATCGGGGGCGTTTACACCTTTCAGAATCAATGCAATCATCTATCAGGAATTCATACTCTTGTTGATTATACTGGGCTTAAGTATATATTTTGAAAGTTTCGATTTTTATCTCACCATAATCATAGCCTATATATACCATGTAATCGGGCATGTATTTCAAAGCATAATCCTGCGATAATATATCCCGGGTGTCCTCAGTGGCATTATCACAGCCGGATATTGCACATATCAGATATATGATGCGGTGTCGGCGAACTATATGCTGTTAGGCTATTCGTTTGTAACATTGTTGATTATTTTCGTTAATATCATTTTGTGCTTTAAGATCCTTCAGATGCTAAAAGTACTTAATTAAATTGTGAAAATAAAGCATTTGCTTTATGACGATTTTATGAAGAAGTTAGTGTCTATGTCTAATTGAGGTGAAAATAGATAATTAATATCATGGTTTGTTGACTTTGTCAAGTATGGTGTGAGATACTAACATAATAGAGGAGGTGATATTATGGCTAGTGCTGAACATATTAAAGGTCTAATTCGTGCTCATTTAGAGCAAGATAATGCGCGCTTTAAAACTATTGTTCTTCAAATTGCTGCTAACGAAGTTCGTCAAGGTCATATGGTAGTAGCTAGAGAACTAAAGCAATTAAGCGAAAAATTGTCTAACACTAATAATATTGTACAAATTAATAATAACCCTTTATTAGAAATGTATATGCCTAATGATAAAATCTCTGAATTGATTGTATCTAATAATCAAAAGATTAAAATCAATCGTATACTTGAAGAGTTTAAGAATCGTGATAAACTACAAGCTTATGGTTTATCTAATCGTCGCAAAATCTTATTGGAAGGTGCTCCTGGTACTGGGAAAACTTTCACTGCGTCTGTAATTGCGTCTGAATTAGGTGTTCCTTTATTTGTGGTACAAATGGATAAAATTGTTACTAAGTTTATGGGAGAAACAAGTGCAAAATTAAGACTCGTATTTGAAGATATTAAAAAAAATATAGGAGTCTATTTCTTTGATGAATTTGATGCTATTGGTGCTAATCGAAGTTTAGATAATGAGGTTGGTGAAGCTAGAAGAATATTGAATTCTTTTTTACAGTTTATAGAACAAGATGATTCTAATAGTATTATTATTGCTGCGACTAATAATCATAGACTACTAGATCAAGCATTGTTTAGACGGTTCGATGATGTGATACATTATGCAATGCCTGAAGAAGATGAAATTAGAGCTATTTTTGAAAAGAAACTAGTAAAAAAATACTATATAGGGAACATAAATACATCTTTAATAGATGCAGCTAAGGGATTAAGTCAATCTGAAATTATTAGTGCTTGTGATGATTGCTTTAAATCCGCTATTTTATATAATAAACAATTTAATGAAGCTGATTTAATTGCTGTTATGGAAGATAAAGGCTTATATTCTCGAACTATGGAGGCTTAGAATTTAAGGATGGAGAATATTTTTCTAAGTAATACAAAAGAAGCAATGCCCTATACATCTCCAAGGGGAGGCGGAGGAGGCCCTCAATATCCTATTTTGAATCGGCCTTTAGCACATGTACGTAAATTAAAAAGTGAGCTAAAAGCGATTATTAATAATAGTCAGGAGCAAGTTGCTACAATACAGAAAAAAGAAGGTATCTATCTTGAAGTATCTGGAAAACAAGGATATGATTTAAATTATAAATCCTTAGAAGCTGAAAGGTCTGGAATACATCTTTTAAATGTAAAAAAAAAGGATAACTTAATAAAAGCTACTATATTTGTACCACAAAATAAGACAACTAATTTACTTCATAAATTTGATCGGTTTGAGGATACTGTAGGCGGTAATAATAATCCTAAAAATAATGATTTAGTAAGAAGTATCGATACTATTAGAGAAGCTGATATAGAATCTTTTTGGCATGGACCCGCTGAAACAATTCCCGCATCAAATATTCGGGTTTGGTGTGAAGTCTGGTTAAGTACTGAGAGTAATAATGATGGTGATATACTTGCTGAGTTTAAACTGTTATTGGAGGAATTTAATATAGAATATAAAAGGGAGCATATTACTTTTCCTGAACGAATTGTTATATTGATTTATGTAAACTATAATGATTTGGTTGCCTTATTGCAATGTTCTAAGTATATTGCAGAATTTCGAAGGTGTATGGAGCCCAATTCCTTCTTTATTAAAGAAGCTTTAACGGAGCAGCATGATTGGGTTGATGATATTAGATGTCGATTGAGGCCAGAAGAAAGTGATGCGACTATATGTTTATTAGACAGTGGACTTTCTAGTGCACATCCATTGATTGCGCCATTTATCGATAAAGATAATATTTATACTGTTTTTAATGATGGTGATTTTAGTGACTATAAGGGTCATGGAACAGGTATGGCCGGTGTTGCACTATATCATGATTTAAATCAACTATTAGTATCTCATGAAGTTATTAATATTCCATATCGAATTGAAAGTTCTAAAATATTAAGAAGAGAGCCTAATACTCCAGAGTTATATGGCGCGCTTACTGCTCAAGGGGTTCTTTTCAACGAAATTGAAAACCCTGATAAGAATAGATCTGTTTGTATGGCTATAACGACTTCTTCTGATGAAGCTGCTCATGGAATACCAACATCTTGGTCAGGCGCTATTGATGAAATCGTAGCTGGGGTTAATAATGAAAATAAACGTTTGATGTATGTTAGTGCTGGTAATATACATCCACTTGATATGGAATATACATCTAATTATGTTGATATGAATATAAATTCTTGTGTAGAAAATCCAGGGCAATCTTGGAATGCATTAACAGTTGGGGCTTATAATTCTAAAATTAATATTGATGATACTGCTTTTTATGGATATCAACCTGTTGCAGATACTGATGAATTATCTCCTTATAGTAAAACATCTATTATGTGGGATAATAAGTGGCCTGTCAAACCAGAAATACTTATGGAGGGTGGAAATATGGTTTGGAATGGTACTTCATATGATTCTTGTGATGATTTATCTTTATTAACGACAAAGCATACAGTCGCATCGGGTCTGTTTTCAACTATTTGGGGAACGAGTGCTGCAACCGCTCAAGCTAGTAAACTATCTGCCGAGATATATTGTAAATATCCGAATTCTTGGCCTGAGACCATACGTGCTTTAATGGTGCATTCTGCAAGATGGACTGATAAAATGAAGCGACAGTTTTTATCGACGAATACACCTAATAAAACCGAGATTCGAACTCTACTACGGACTTGTGGTTATGGTATTCCTGACTTACAACGAGCAGTATCATGTCAAAATAATTATGTTAATATGATTATTGAAGAAGAGTTACAGCCGTTTACCTTAAATCGAAATAGCCAGGTTGTAACTAATGAACTTCATATTCATAAATTACCTTGGCCTAAAGAAGTTTTAGAATTATTAGGTCCTGAAGAGGTGGAATTACGAGTAACGTTGTCATATTATATTGAGCCAAGTCCAGGCAATATAGGTTGGAAGGAAAAATATACTTATCAATCTTGTGGGTTACGATTTGAACTTAAAAATAGTATGGAGTCACTCGATGATTTTAAAAAGCGAATCAATCAAGCAGCAAGAAGTGAAGATGCTAGTTGGCGTAATGAATTAAGCTCATCTGCTTCATGGTATTTAGGTGTTAACAATAGAAATGTAGGATCTATACATTCAGATTTTATGTGCGTACCTGCGGTTGATATATCAAGTGCAAACGGTATAGCAGTATATCCCGTTGGTGGCTGGTGGAAAAATCGAAAACGCTTGAAACGGTATAATGATAAGATTCGATATTCCTTGATTATTTCATTGAGTACAAGAGAAAATGATGTAGATTTATACACACCAATCATTACAGAGATTCAGATGCCGACAATGGTAGCTATATCTCATACATAATATTGTATATTGGAAAACTATCAATTTTCTTATATGATTTAATATATTTATTAAGTGATATGGAGCGGCTCCTCGTATGAGGGGTCGTTTTTGTATATGAAAAGTGACTATCTACATTGAGTCGATAGCCAGAAGTACTATATAGTATTATTGAATCTCTGCTTTCAAATTAATAACGTTTTTACATGCCACGCAGCCAGGGCAGTCACAGAATTCTGCGCCTTGTACTTTGATGTCTTTAGCGTGTTGTAATAGGTTAGCTGCGCCTTCTTCGCCAAGAATTTGTACAGCGAGTTCAGAGCCTGCAAAGCCGATTGTTTCGTCGATAAGAGCAATATTTTGCTCTGCTACAGATACGAGTTGTTTCGTAAGCTCTTCTTGTTCAGGTTTGCCTTCTGCGTTGATCCAAGATTGAGCAAATTCTTTTACTGTTTCGTTGCTGGTTGGTGCATCTAATAAAGCTTGTACGAGTTGTGTTAATTGTGTATGTGTCATGATTATTTCCTCCATATAACTACTAACTATAGTTTTGGAATAGTGCATTTAGTATCATATGAGCACCTGTTCCTTTTAATGAGTTCATTATAGCACCTACAATAATTTTGAATAGTAGAATGATTTACGATAGATACTATCAAATAAGATAGAAATGTGATGATTACAGATAAAATGTTTTAATGTAATATAATAATGATAAAGGATAGCGAATGATAGGATCAAATCATTATGAATAAGTTAGACTTTATAAGTGAGGTGAGTTCGTTTGGAAGCATATATTAAGAGTTTAGAGACAGAGTTGTCTTTGATAAAAAATGGTTTCAAAGAGGAAGAAAGACGAGCCTTAGCCGATTATAAATTTAATAATCATGAATATATCAAGAAGTTGGCATTTTTAGCCTATAAATCTGACATCTATCAAGTAAGAATGTATGGCGTATTTCTTTTTGGATACTTATCAGAGCAAAAAGATATCTTGGTATTTATGAGAGATGAAGTTTCTAAAGATGATAATTGGAGAGTTCAGGAAGTATTAGCAAAGGCATTTGATGAATTTTGTCACAAGACAGGGTATGAAAAAGTACTTCCAATCATTGATGAATGGTTAGTGGATAATAATCCAAATACGAGGAGAGCAGTTATAGAGGGCTTAAGAATATGGACAAGTAGACCTTATTTCAAAGATAAACCAAATGAAGCTATTAGACGAATTGTGTTATTAAAAGAAGATAGCAGTGAATATGTTAGGAAATCAGTAGGCAATGCTTTAAGAGATATTAGCAAAAAATTCCCTGAATTAATTAAAGCTGAACTCAATAACTGGAAGTTAGAGAGCAAAGAAATAATCCAAGTGTACAAATTGGCGAGTAAATTTATTAGCTGATAAATTTTGGTTTATTGGATCAAATTAATTTGATCTTATGGAGGTCGTAATGAATAAGATCACTTGCATTTGTTTGGGTGTTAAAGACATGGAACGGTCGATAAAGTTTTATAGAGATGGTTTGGGATATAAGACTGACTGTAAAGAAAATAATCCGCCAGTATGTTTTTTCGATACTTCAGGAACAAAATTTGAACTATTTCCTTTGGAACAATTAGCAAAAGATATTGATGAAAATAATCCACCTACGGGAAATGGATTTGCCGGAATTACATTAGCTTACAATGTTGAGCATAAAGAAGATGTTGATAATATTATTGAATTAGTACGAAATGCTGGGGGAAAAATTGTAAAAGAACCACAAGATGTTTTTTGGGGTGGATATCATGCCTATTTTTCTGATCCGGATGGATATTACTGGGAAGTTGCATGGGGGCCAAAATTTGAGTTTGATGAAAATGGACTACTGAAATTTTAGTAGTTAATCTTGCTCAGGCTTGTCGTGTTCTTTTAGTGATATAATTTATTTAATACATATAGTATGTTTTGAAGGAATTGTATTATGAATAAGATTCTATGTGCATTGGCTGTGTTGCCTTTCATAGGTTCTATCAATGTTGTCTCTGCAGATGACTTGATGCGGTTTCGTTTTAATGGTAATTCTATTTATGACCAGCCCTATGGTGACAGAAATGAGTTTCCATGTCCTGACAGACTTTGTAGTTGTACTATAACTGATAGCGATTATAAAAACACTTGTAAAGGTCAATCGCTAGAGGTGTTTGATACTGTATATGAGGCTAAGCAACATTTGAACTTTAAACCGCAGTTGCCAAGTGGATTAGAGGGATTACGTCCTGTACATGTATCCATTGTGGATCGTGATGTATTACAAGTCGTGTATGCCTATCATGAGCTTTTAAAAGGGAGATATTTTGACCGTGTAGATGATATGCCAAAATATATTAAGTATCGTGTATCGACTCTATCAGGTAATATCGCAGGCGATTATAAGGATTACTTGTCTCAAAAAACAGATGTTGTAAATGGGATGACGGTAACCTATCGAATGGTGGATGACGCCGTTTACTTAGCATCTTGGGAACATGAGGGGCAAAACCATGTATTTTTATTTAATGAGCCAGTTTCTGTTGAGCGAGCTAGAGAATTGATTAACGGTGTAAAATATTGAAAAAACACTTTAAGTGTAGTATATTATAGATAGGCAATCGATAGTTGTGCAATTAACTATAAAATCCCTCGGAGCGGCAACTCCGAGGGATTTTTTACATTATTACGCTAATGCTAGAGCGTTGGGCTAGTTGCTAAATAAAAGGGCTAGAAAAGCGTCTAACCACTTGCAAATGTAGTAGGCGAATACATTTACCATGACGGCTAGCCAAAACAAATAAAATAGCTGCCACAAATACGAAATAGACATCGTAATTTATGACAGCTATTTTGGCAGTACATGGTCGATCTTATAGTGTAATTATTTAGTTATATTCTATTTTTTAAAAGCCTCACCGATGGAATAAATTCCGTCAAATAAGAAACCGAAGGCGATGAAATAGATAAATGCTTGTCCAGAAACGATCGGCTCGAATATAAGTAATAGGCCTAATAGTAAAAGAATTAGTGCAAGCCATTTTGCATTACGTCCCATGAGTGATACCATGCTGTCGGACTTTCTTGATTTAATGAAAATAAAGATGGCTTCAATTACCATCCAGACGCCGATTGTAATTGGGAGTACTAATGGTAGGAATGCAAATCCGCCGAATATTAAATAGATACCGAATAGAGCGTTGATAATACCGCCAATGAGATGCCAGCCGCTTCTCATTGCAGAAGGCAACCTAAAATAATTTATAATGCCACTGATTGCATTGGCAAAGAAGATGATAGACATAACCCAAGTGAATGCAAAGAGGTTAATAAGCGGATTTAATAGTAAGAATATCCCTAGGATAATACTTACAATACCCGACAAAATATAAAAGAATTTGTTTGAACCACTCATAATTATTCCTCCAATCTTTGGTACTGCTTATTTTCAGTATGCGTGAAATCATGGGGAATGTCAAATTGTAACGATAAAACTGTGCTTTCACAAAACTCACATGTCCATCCTGTTGACACAGTTCTATAGAATACCGTATAATACCTTTATATCTTAAATCAAGCGATGAACGGGTATAAAGGTTTACAAATCCTGCTTTCAGAGAGTTGCCGGCTGGTGCGAGGCAATAGAGGTTGTACGCTGACACTCTCCCGTGAGCTTTGATGGCGAATGCAGCAGTAGTCATCGACGGTGGTTCCGTTATACCCGCAACGAGTCCCAATTAGGGTGGTACCGTGTTATGTATATAACGCCCCTTTGAGCAACGACAGTTGTTCTGAGGGGCTTTTTTTATTGTAAAAGACTAGTAAAATTACTGATTTGATGTATCTGCGTTGGCATGAGCCGAAATAGTATTGAAATCGGCGATTTTACAAACTTTCACTATGGATAGATATAATAAAGTGTTATGTTTTATGAGGATAGAAAAGGTGGCTATTATGGAACAGAATCGCGTATATTTCTTCGATACAACCCTTCGTGATGGGGAACAAACACCAGGTGTATCTTTACAAACTCCTGAAAAAATTGAAATTGCGAAAGGCCTAGTACGCCTCGGCATCGATGTAATCGAGGCTGGCTTCCCAGCTGCATCCCCTGGGGATTTTGAAGCAGTACAAACGATTGCTCGCGAGGTTAAAGGCACAACGATTTGTGGCTTGGCCCGTGCTAACGAAAAGGATGTGCAAAAGGTGGCTGATGCGTTGAAAGATGCGGAGCGCAGCCGTTTACATGTGTTTATCGCTACATCCGAAATCCACATGAAATATAAATTGAAGATGACTCGTCAAGAGGTATTGGATCGTGTTAAATCTATCTTGGAATTTGCAAAAGGGAAATTCGATGAAATCGAGTTTTCCGGCGAAGATGCGGCTCGTACAGACTTAGATTTCTTGTGTGAAGTATTTGGCGTGGCTATCGCTGGTGGCGCTACAATTATTAATGTACCGGATACCGTGGGGTACATGAACCCTAACGAATTTGCAGATAAAATCCGTTATATCAAAGAACATACGCTAGGTATTGAAAATGCAATTATCTCTGTTCACTGCCATGACGACTTAGGCCTTGCCAATGCGAATACGTTAGCCGCTATTAAAGCAGGTGCACGCCAAGTAGAAGGCACAATTAATGGTCTGGGTGAACGTGCAGGTAATGTAGCAATTGAAGAGGTTGTCATGGCTCTTAAAACACGCCATGATTATTTCGGTGATCTTCAAGTAAATATTGATACAAAACAATTTACGAAAGTATCTAAACTTGTGAGCCGTTTAACAGGGGTTGTAGTTCCTCCAAATAAACCAATCGTTGGTTCTAACGCGTTTGCTCACGAATCCGGCATCCATCAACATGGCATGATGAGCAATCCTGAAACGTATGAAATCATGACTCCTGAGTCCGTAGGGGCTGAAAAAACAGATCTCGTATTGGGCAAACACTCTGGTCGTCATGCTTTCGCTGATCACTTGGCAAAACTTGGTTTCCAATCTTTCACAGAAGAGAAAATCAACGACCTCTTCGCTAAATTCAAAGAGTTGGCAGACCGCAAAAAACAAGTATACGATGACGATATTATGGCCCTTGTAGTAGATAACTTACATCACAAAAAAGCATTTGAGCTTGTGGCTCAATATTACAAATTGGGTGAAAAAGGCTACGCATACGCTGACGTTCGTCTCATGACTCCAAATGGTGAAAGAGCGGATGCAGCCGTTGGTGATGGTCCAGTAGATGCATCCCTTAAAGCGGTTGAACGTGTGGTTGGCTTGCCAATTAGCTTGAAAGATTACCAAATTCGCGCTATTACCGCCGGTAAAGATGCCCTTGGGGAAGCAACCCTTAAGGTAGAATACAACGGTCGCTTGTACCATGGTCGTGGTATCAGCACCGATATCGTTAAATCAAGTGTAAATGCATATATCAATGCGGTAAATTCCGTATTCCTAGCTATGGAGCTAGAACAACAGGAGGAAGAATAATATGGGTATGACC
>ERZ652156.369-NODE-369-length-15457-cov-7.67517_pt1 | contig 15457 bp, 12 predicted proteins | sample MGYA00514760_ERZ652156 | MGnify/ENA metagenome assembly ERZ652156
GATGTGTATAAGAGACAGATCAACACCCGCGAGCAGATTGCACCGCTGAATGAGGGAGCGCTGGATCTGGGGCTGATGCGTAACACCCAGCTGCCGGACACGCTGGCGTGGGAGGTTATCCTGCGCGAACCGCTGATGGCTATGATCCCGCACGATCACCCGCTGGCGTCGCGTCCGGAGGTCTCGCTGGCAGAGCTGGCAAAAGAGCCGTTTGTCTTTTTTGACCCGCAGGTCGGGACGGGTCTGTATGACGATATCCTGGGGCTGATGCGCCGCTACGATCTTGCCCCGGTCATCACTCAGGAGGTAGGGGAAGCGATGACCATTATCGGCCTGGTCGCGGCCGGTCTGGGCGTATCTATTCTTCCGGCCTCCTTTAAGCGGGTGCAGCTGCGCGAAATGCGCTGGGTGACCATCGCCGAAGAGGATGCCGTTTCCGAAATGTGGCTGGTGTGGTCAAAACACCGTGAACAGAGCCATGCCGCACAGCGCTTCAAACAGCAGCTAATGAGCGCCTCTGCCGGGCGGCATTTTCACGCAAAAGAGGGTAAAAATGTGCGGTAAATCACATGGCTAAGTAAATATTTGACGACGGACATGCAAGTGCTTCACCATAGCAAACAGTTTATTTCGAAGCTCGAAAATAAGGGAGTACGAGGTGGTTGCTGATAGTCAGCCAGGGCATATCGATCAGATTAAGCAGACCAACGCTGGCGCGGTGTATCGCCTGATTGATCAGCTTGGTCCGGTTTCGCGTATCGATCTTTCGCGCCTGGCACAACTGGCACCTGCCAGTATCACCAAGATTGTCCGCGAGATGCTGGAAGCGCACCTGGTTCAGGAGACGGAAATTCAGGAGCCAGGCAGCCGCGGTCGTCCGGCTGTCGGGCTGGTGGTTGAAACGGAAGCGTGGCACTACCTGTCACTGCGCATCAGCCGGGGGGAGATCTTCCTTGCGCTGCGCGACCTGAGCAGCAAGCTGGTGGTGGAAGACCGGCTTGAACTGCCGCTCAACGCGGAGGAACCGCTCCTCGACGCGATTGTCTCGCATATCGATCACTTCTTTATCCGCCATCAGCAGCGGCTGGAACGCTTAACGGCGATTGCCATCACCATGCCGGGCATTATTGATACCGAAAACGGTATTGTTCACCGCATGCCGTTTTACGACGATGTCAAAGAGATGCCGCTGGGCGAGGTGCTGAAAAACCATACCGGCGTGCCCGTCTATATTCAGCATGACATCAGCGCCTGGACAATGGCGGAAGCGCTGTTTGGCGCGTCGCGCGGCGCGCGGGATGTGATTCAGGTGGTCATCGACCATAACGTCGGGGCGGGCGTGATTACCGACGGACGTCTTCTCCACGCCGGGAGCAGTAGCCTGGTGGAAATCGGTCATACCCAGGTCGACCCGTACGGCAAGCGCTGCTACTGCGGAAACCACGGCTGTCTGGAGACCATTGCCAGCGTGGAAAGCGTGCTGGAGCTGGCGCAGGTCAGGCTCAGCCAGTCCATGAGCTCTTCGCTGCACGGACAACCCTTAACGGTGGATTCCCTCTGCGCCGCCGCGCGCCAGGGCGATCTGCTGGCGAAGGACATTATTACCGGCGTGGGTAATAACGTTGGCCGCATTCTGGCCATTATGGTGAACCTCTTCAATCCACAAAAAATCCTTATTGGCTCACCGCTGAGCCAGGCGGCGGAGATCCTCTTCCCGGCAATCTCGGCCTGTATCCATCAGCAGTCGCTTCCCGCCTACAGCAAAAATATTGCGGTAGAAAGCACCCAGTTTTCCAACCAGGGAACCATGGCCGGCGCGGCGCTGGTCAAAGACGCCATGTATAACGGCTCGCTGTTGATCCGCCTGCTGCAGGGTTAACTCTTTTCCGCAGATGTAAGAAAAATTGCGCTATCTCAAGCCGGGTAGCGCACGCATCCCGTAGACTTCCTCCACTGAATTATTTACCTGGTTTATATTTTCGAAGCATACCCAAGAGGTGGAGTGAGTCATGCTTAAGCGTTTCTTTGTTACTGGTACAGATACCTCTGTCGGCAAGACCGTCGTATCCCGCGCATTGCTGCAGGCGCTGGCAGCAAGCGGTAAACGCGTGGCAGGATACAAACCGGTCGCAAAAGGCAGTAAAGAGACGCCAGAGGGATTGCGTAATAAAGACGCCCTGGTGCTGCAAAGCGTCTCGTCGCTGGAACTGCCTTATCACGCGGTCAATCCCATTGCGTTAAGCGAAGAGGAGAGCAGCGTAGCGCACAGCGGCCTGATTAATTATCCCCTGTTGTCCGACGGCCTGGCGAACCTGAGCGAAAAGGTGGACCACGTGGTCGTGGAAGGGACGGGCGGCTGGCGCAGCCTGATGAATGATTTGCGCCCGCTGTCTGAATGGGTCGTACAGGAACAGCTTCCGGTGGTAATGGTGGTGGGTATCCAGGAAGGGTGCATCAACCACGCGCTGCTGACGGCGCAGGCGATCGCCAATGACGGCCTGCCGCTGATTGGCTGGGTAGCAAACCGCATCAACCCGGGCCTGGCGCACTACGCCGAGATCATCGACGTGCTGAGCAAAAAGCTGCCCGGGCCGCTGGTGGGTGAACTGCCTTATCTGCCCCGCGCCGAGCAGCGCGAGCTAGCGCAGTACATCGATCTCTCTGCCCTCGGTGGCGTGTTGACCATAGACCGAGTCGTGGCGTAACGTCCGCGACAGCACGGACGCCACCACGCAGGCGACCAGCAGGCCGGGCAGTAAAAAATACTGCCCGGTCATTTCACAGACCATCAGCGCCGACATAATGGGCGCATGCGTGGTCGCGGCAAGTAGCGTTGCCATTCCCGCCAGCCCCAGCAAAATCGCCGTCTCAGAGCCCGGCAGCCACAGCGCGAAAAGCTGCGCGAACAGCATTCCTGTTGCCATACCGACAAACAGCGTGGGCGTAAACACCCCTCCGGGCGCGCCCGATCCGCTGCTCGCCAGTACCGCCAGCAGTTTACAGATGAACACCCCGGCAATCACCGACAGCAGCGGCGGGGCGAGCAGAAAAGCCTGAACCACGCTGTAGCCATTCCCCCACACCTTCGGCGTGAGAAGAGACAGCAGCCCGACGATCGCACCGCCCAGCGCCAGCTGCCACGGCGGTGAAAGCTTGAGGCGCAGGAAAAGCCCGTGGCTGACGTCCATCAGCCACATCAGCAGCGGTCCGCAGAGGCCCGCCACCAGCCCCATCGCGACGAGAAGAGCATAATCGGCCGCGGTAAGGAGGCCGCTCAGATGGACCGCGTAGAGCGTACCCGCGCCCGGAGCCAGGAGCTGAGTGGTGAGAAGCGCCACCACCGCCGCGATCACCACGGGGCCGAGAGAGGCCAGCATCAGCGTGCCAAACAGAATTTCCGCGATGAACAGGCTTCCGGCCAGGGGCGCGTGATAGGCGCTGGCCATCCCGGCGGCGGCACCGCAGGCTATCCATAATTTCCATTCGGATTTGGGCGTAAAGCGCCGGGCGAAAAGGGAGGCGGCGAGGGCGGCAAGCAGGATCATCGCCCCTTCACGCCCGATGGCGCTTCCGCTGGCCACGACCAGCAGCGAGGCAAGGGATTTCACAAGGCTGGCGCCGTAGTCAAACTGGCCGTCTCCGGTCTCCAGCGCTTCCATGTAATCGGTGGGAGCATGAGGCCGCTGCGCGGTGAGACGCTGCCATCCCCAGAGCAGCAGTCCGGCGGCCAGCCCACCCAGCGCGGGCGTTAATGCGCGCCGCCAGGGCGAGAGCGACGCGGCCGCATTCACCAGGCTGCCGCTGTCGTTGCTGAGAAGCAGCCACTCCAGCAGGTACATGCTGTGGCGGAATACCGCAACGGCGAGCGCGGCCAGCACGCCGGTGACGGTGGCAATCAGCAGACGACGAAACATCGCGCGGATGTCGGGGTAGGTATGAAGACGTTGCATGGGTCGCGTTTTAACGGGGACGATACGATATTGTGGCGGGAAATCGCGGGGTTAGCAAAAGGTCTGCGTGCGAAAAAGCCGGGCGATGCCCGGCCAGAAAGGTTAGCTGTCGCTATGAATATTCAGCGCCCGACGCGTACGCCCTGAACTCAGGTACTCGGCAATATAGTCCTGCGAAATCTCGCCGTTGTAGCGACCGTCCTCATCCACGATCGGCATCCAGCTGGTATTACTCTCATACAGACGTGAAAGCACCACGCGCAGGTTGTCTTCCGCCTTGCCGGTCATGCGGAACGGATGCAGGATGTCGGCGCAGGTACCGCTGGCGTTACGCGCTTCGCGACGCTTCACAAAGCCCAGCGGTTTGCCGTGCTCGTCAACCACCGTAACGGCCCGAATGTCATTATCATCCATGGTCGCAAAGGCGTCGGGAAGCGGAGTAGAGCCCCGCACCGTAATGGTCGGCTGCTGGTCGGTGACGTCGCCCGCCGATACCAGCAGCAGACGCTTCAGGGTGCGGTCCTGACCGACAAACGAGCCGACAAACTCGTTCGCCGGTTTCGCCAGCAGCTCATCCGGGCTGGCGCACTGCACGATTTTCCCCTGACGGAACACCGCAATACGGTCGCCGAGCTTCAGGGCTTCGTCGATATCGTGGCTGACCAGCATGACGGTTTTTTTCAGCTTGCGCTGCATCTCCAGTAACTGGTTCTGGATCACCTCGCGGTTGATCGGGTCCACCGCGCCGAAGGGTTCATCCATCAGCAGTACCGGAGGATCCGCCGCCAGGGCGCGGATGACGCCGATACGCTGCTGCTGGCCGCCGGACATCTCGCGCGGGTAGCGGTTGAGGAACTTATGCGGATCCATCGCCACCATATCCATCAGCTCTTCGGCGCGGGTTTTGCAGCGCGCTTTATCCCAGCCCAGCATGCGCGGCACGACGGTGATGTTCTCTTCGATGGTCATGTTCGGGAACAGGCCAATCTGCTGGATAACGTAGCCAATGTTGCGGCGCAGGGTGACGGTGTCCATCCCGCTGGTGTCTTCACCGTTGATCAGGATCGTCCCGCTGCTCGGGGTAATGAGGCGGTTAATCATCTTCAGGGTGGTGGTCTTCCCGCAGCCGGACGGGCCGAGCAGGACGCACATTTCCCCTTCGGGCACGGTCAGGTTGACGTTGTCGACGGCCTTAAAGGTCTGGCCGTGCTTCTGTGAAAATTGTTTGGTGAGGTTTTCCAGTTTTATCATTATCGAATCCCCTTTGGAGTCAGAACCACCTGCAGACGGTGCAGCAGCCAGTCGAGCACAATCGCTAAAAGACAAATCATCAGCGCGCCCGCAATCAACATGCGAATATCGCTTCCGCCGATGCCGTTGAGCAGCAGCAGGCCCAGACCGCCCGCGCCGATCACGGCGGCAATCGCCATCACGCCGATATTCATCACCACGGCGGTGCGGATCCCGCCGAAAATCACCGGCAGCGCCATCGGGATCTCGACCCAGCGCAGACGCTGCCAGAAGGTCATGCCGATGCCGCGTCCGGCTTCGCGCAGGCCCGGCGGCAGGCTGTCGAGCGCCGTATGGGTATTACGCACAATCGGCAGCAGCGAGTAGAGAAACACCGCCGTAATGGCGGGCAGGGCGCCAATACCCTGACCGATCAGCGAAAACAGCGGGATCATCAGGCCAAACAGGGCGATGGACGGAATGGTCAGCACGATGGTGGCAATCCCCAGCACCGGCGTTGCCAGCCACTTATGGCGGACAATCAGAATGCCCAGCGGTACGCCGATGATGATGGCTAAACCTACGGCCAGCGCCACCAGCCACAGGTGCTGAAGGGTGAGGGTTAAGAGGTAATCCCAGTTGTCGAGAATGTAGTGAATCGTCTCCATAGCGCCTCCTACAGCAGCTGTTTGCTACGCAGGAAATCGCGGGCGACCTGCTGCGGTGACTGATGGTCGATATCCACCTTCTTGTTCAGCTCGGTGATAACGTCGTTGTTGAGCTGCGCCGAGAGGGTGTTGAGCGCCTCTTCCAGACCGGGGTTGGCCTCCAGCGTGTCCTTACGCACCACCGGCGTCACCGCGTAGCTCGGGAAGAAGCCTTTATCGTCTTCCAGCACCTTGAGGTCGAAGCCTTTTACGCGCCCGTCGGTGGTGTAAATCAGGCCGGCGTCGACGAAGCCGTCGCGCACCGCGTTATAGACCAGACCGGGGTCCATCTGACGGATTTGCGGGCGGTCCAGATCCATCTTGTAGGCCGCCTGCAGCGGCTTCATGCCGTCGCTGCGCCCGGCAAATTCCAGGTCTAATCCCAGCAGCCAGTTTTTGTCCGGGTTGGTTTTACGGATCTGCTCAATCTTCGCCACCATCTCCGACATGGTGTTGATGTGTTCCGCCTCGGCGCGCTTGCGCTGCATGGCGAAAGCGTAGGTGTTGTTCATGTCGGCGGGCTTGAGCCAGACCAGACCGTGCTTTGCGTCCAGGCGTTTCACCGTCTCGTAAGACTCCTGCGGCGACATGCGCTTGTTGATATGGTTAAAGATAATCAAGGACGTGCCGGTGTACTCCCAGGTCATGTCAATCTGCTTGTTGATCATCGCGTTGCGGGAGATCACCGTGGCAATGTTGGTTTGCGGCTGGACCTGAAAACCTTTCTTTTGCAGGTACTGCACGGTCATCGCCGAGAGAATATGCTGCTCGGTAAAGCTCTTGGTCGCCAGAATCAGCGGGGCCGCCATCGCCTGGCTGGTGAACAGCGCCGCGGCACACAGCGCCGTCAGGCCGGAAAACAGTCTCATAAAAGCTCCTTGTTATAGTTATCGAGCGAGATGGGGACTCATTACGCGACCCAGCGCCGCCAGCAGGGTGTCGAGGATCAGGGCGAACAGGGCGGTGGCCGCCGCGCCGAGGATCAGGGTCGGGAAATCGTTCAGGTAAATACCGGGGAAAATCAGCTCGCCGTAGCTGCTGGCGCCAATCAGGAACGCCAGCGGCGCGGTACCGACGTTAATGGCGGTGGCGATGCGGATCCCCGAGAGCATGACCGGCCAGGCGGCTGGCAGTTCAACCTGACGCAGACGCTGCCATTTGGTCATCCCGATGCCGTTTGCCGCTTCCAGCAGCGACGGCGGTACCGAGCACAGCCCGGCGTAGGTATTGCGCACGATCGGCAGCAGCGAGGCGAGGAACAGGGCGATGATGGCGGGCGTATCGCCGATGCCAATCACCACCATCGCCAGCGCCAGTACGGCCAGCGGCGGGAGCGTGTTGCCGACGTTAAAAATTTGCATCACATATTCGGCGATACCCCGCGCGGCCGGGCGGCTCAGCAGAATGCCGGCTGGAATACCGACCAGCAGGGCAAAAAACATCGATGAGAAAACCAGAATCATGTGCTGTTGCCCGAGATAAACCAGGTCAACCTGGCGCGCCTTAATCGTCTCCATCCCGATACCCCAGACGAGGAGGGCGAGGACCACGATAATAGCGCCGACAAACAGCAGCGAACGTTTGAGTAATGGGTGCATTGCGGTGTGTCTCCCTGTGCGCATGCGTTATAGCAACCACCGGTTGCCTGTTGTTATGCCATGTTTCGGCAGGGGTATTTCACCTATAGCAAGCGTTTGGGAAGGGTTCCAGCGAAGTGGTAAAATCAGTAACCCTATGAAAACAGTGACAACCTTGGGTTAGGCCTTATGGCATAAGGGCTGATTGAGGGTCAGACAGAATAGTCCTAAAGCGAATTTTTAGATGTGACAGTGTCACATCTAAAGGGCTCATACGCCGGATATCAGACATTATCTTCACAGAGAGGCACGAACCCGTCGAACCCGCGTCGAGACGGTGATAATTGAAACGATAGCGACCACGGCGAGCATCAACCCGAGCGCCAGCATGGCGTTAAACCCGATCCATCTGAACAGCAGCAGCCCCGCGATGCCGCCCGAAATAAACGAGAAAAGGGTGGTTAAGTGGGTTGTCAGCTGACTTTTTTGCGCCGCCGTATCTTTGGAGTAATCCCTGCGCAGCATCGCCACCAGTACCGAGGCCAGGGATATCCCCGCGTCCGTCAGCGTGCCGGTAATGTGCGTCGATCTCACCCGTCCGCCTGAAAGCTGCGTGGAGGTGGAGTTATGAATGCCCATTAGTCCGCACAGAAAAAGAATAATCACGCGGTTGCTGGTGAGGGCATGAAAATACATCTCGTAGAAGGAGACGCCGGTCAGTAATAACCCTTCGACAAACAGGATCTGGCAAAAAACCAGCCTGACGTTATGGATAATTCCCCATATCACAATCATGCGCGCAACAATGGCGCCTGCGACAAAAGAGAGAATAATCGAGCCGAAGAAAATCATATCGCTCAGATCGGTGGAAGAGACTTCGCTCGATAACTGGGAGGTGTTGCCGGTCATGTGTGAGGGGAAAAAACCAAATGCCCCGAGAGCGATGGCATTCAGCAAACCTGCCGAGGTCGCCAGCCAGAGAGCAAGCCGGCGATCCTCCTTATGCGTTCGTTCTTTCTTGAGTCTAATCAGCAAGAATACCTCCAGATTGAGCTTTGCCTGAATATTCAGGCTAGCAAAGCGGCGCAACGGGCTGTCCAGGATATGGCTTAATTATTATTCCCTCTGACGACTTTCAGGGTTTAGTAATTAATTAAAATATCCTTACTCAAAATGGGGTCGAGAATACTTTAAATCATGCCGTTATTTCCGTGACGCAAAAACGCCGGTCGCTGGTTAAGGCGTTCAAACCAGGCCTCAATCGCGGGCACGTCGGGCTTATCAAAGGGCGTCATTTTCCAGCGATTCACCGACAGCCCAAGCACCACGTCCGCAAGGGTAAACGTCTCGCCTGCCGCAAAGGTGCCGGTGCGCTGCAGCTGGTTTTCCAGAATGGTGATGCAGTGGTTCCACTCTTTTATTCCCGCCGCAATACGTTCTGGATCGTTAAAGTCCGGGTTTTTACGCCCCAGCGCCGGGAAGACATAGCGCCAGGCGTTGTTAAATTCGGTTGCCTGCCAGTCCATCCAGCGCTCAACGTTGGCGCAGGCCTGCGGTTCTGCGGGCAGCAGATCGTGACGTCCGGCCTTGCGCGCCAGGTAACGGCAGATGGCGTTGGACTCCCACAGAACGAAATCGTCATCGATCAGCACCGGCACCATGGCGTTGGGGTTCAGCGCGCGGAAGGCATCCGTTTCCGTTGAGGCAAAACCGCTGCCGTAATCTTCCTGTTGATATTCGAGGCCTGCTTCTTCGCAGGTCCAGAGCACTTTACGCACGTTGATGGAAGTGGTTTTGCCGAGGATGGTGATCATTGCGCAGGTGTCCTTTAGAGGAATGAATTGTCTAAAAACAATACACCAGTTGAACGGGGAAGGTTTGGGCAAAATTTAGTGGGATGTACAGTCTTACCCAATCGACCACTTCCGGCGATGCCGATCTTTTTGCCGTCGCTGACAACTGCGCCGCGCTCATACCGCAGGAGTTGTCGATGGTACCAAACCAGCGACCATCGTTTTCCTGCCAAAAAATATAAATCCCGCGCAGGGAATTCCAAAAAATGATTTGTGTGTAATTGACATCCTTTATTGGACACAAAACCGCTCCAATATTGCCGCATATTTATCTAATATCAATCTATATGGAATTATATTTATAAATGATACGATGTTACAGCAAAAAATAACAGAAATTATACTTTATGAACCTCGGCCACTGTTTCGCAATGCGGCCAAAAACAGCATCCAGGCCGTCAATGGCTCTCTGTTAGAGATTGAACCAGATGCGCTATTAGAAGAGGTGCCTCCCTTTACTGATCAAGCGTCTTTATTCGCTGCAGGCCTTAGTGGTGCCGGTGAGGAAATATATTCGCTATTACGGTTAATTCACCATCTAATAATGCAGGGAAAAGAAATTATCGTATGGGTCGCAAAACGGGATGACCTGCTTATCAGACTGATGTACCAGCTTGGTGTACAGACGCTACTCTGCGAAAATTATTTGGAAGAAGAACTCGCTCAGCGCATGTTATCCAAAAATTTCAGTTCAGAATATTTGCCTTTACGCTCTCCGCAAATAAATAACATGAATAGAATAAATAGGCTCACACACTCTGAACTGAATATTCTTATCGACTGCGCCCGAGGTCTGAGTGCCTATGAGATCGCCAGTCTGCGCCATATGGGATATAAAACGGTCTTCACCCATAAACAAAACATCCGGTTGCGTCTGAGCCTGCAAAAGTCAGCCAGTTGGCTGGATCTGCTTAATCGTTTGGATCAGATCTATTCAGTCTGAACATCTGGAGAACTATGTTTACTTTTACTGTTTGTTCCCGTGTGGTTCATCCGACTCTACTGAACGGGTTTCTATCCAGCCTGAAGGCTTTTCGCGAACAAAATCCCGAATGGAATTATGAAGTTGTTCGGCATGATAATGCACATCTGACTTTGCTTGATTTCACTGCATATGACACGCTTACTGATATCTCCGCCGCGGAGTACGAAAGTCTCTGCCGGCCAGGTGAAGGAACTGCTCTGGTTATGCTCTCTGCATGTCAGGAGAAGCTGGCGCATCAGCTCATGAGGTCATACCGATGTTCACTGCTTTGTGTGGATGAACGTCTGCTTGAACTGCGTGAGCTAATAAAACACAGTTTGAAAAAACAACGTTATATCAGTGCTCACTTCCTGCGACTGCAGGAGCAGGAGAATAATATAACCGACGGTATGATTTTTACCGATGCAGAAAAAAAAGTACTTATTGGCCTGAAAAGCGGTAAAACCGGGATTGAATTATCACGCGAAATGTTTCGAAGTCAGAAAACGATCAGTACCCATAAGCGAAAGATTATGTTTAAGCTGGGGGTCAAGAATGATCTGCAACTTCGCAAAGCGATACAAAAGCTCCAGCCGCCGCAATGATGCGGCGGCTGTTCTTACGTCAGGTAATTTATCCTCCGGTATTTTTTGTCAGATGTAACGGCCTAGTGTTAATTATCCGTTAAAAGCGTTTAATATTTTTCAGGCAATTTATTAATTTTTATCAGAATACCTCGATTGATCTCAATATAACCACCGATACGCAAATCGCCCAGTATTTTAATAACACGACTGCGTGAAAGTCGGGTTTTTTCGAGAATATAATCACTGACGTTGATATAAGCACTCAACGCCTCATCTTCATTCATCAGGGCAATCAAATTCAGTATTGTCAACTAACTGCCGAGGCAGTATCGATAATTCCTGTTTTCCCGCCTTCCTGATCACAGAAAGGAAGAATGATGAGGTGGGGGGATTTGTGCACGTCGTTGTTAAGGTTTTTCACTACCGCCTCAATTAAATACGGTGCACTGAACGGGTTGCGCACGATTAATGAAACTTCTTTTTTTGCTGCTTTATCTAAAAACGGGTGCCGCGAAAATTGACAGTGTCGAAGGTATTATGAATGAGGGCAATAGCAACGCAGCCAGTTAATATAGGTAATGTGGCTTTCAATCCTGACTCCACAATAATTAATTGAAACAAATTCCGTAATATTATTATCTGGAGCTCCTTGCAGATCTTAAAAGATGATACTGAGGAAGTTAAAAAAGTCTCTTTTGTAAGTCCTTAAAAGGATTGTGTTCTGGTTGTTACATCAGACTAAATTTCTTTATTTGTCCGCTATTATCATAAAACCGTGTTTATGAACCAACCTGATGTATCTGCAGGCAGGGCTCTTTGGTTGCTGGATTGCGATGGGTTGCTGAGGTGAGGGCGGCAGGAGCGGGGGAGAAAGCTGGCTGCGCAGGAACGTGTTATCTTTTTGTGCATGCGGAAGCTTTGTAAAAGGACGTTATCTTTGCAGGCTTTTCGTAAAAAAAACCGGGCATAACATCATGCCCGGTTTTCGTTCGTGTCATTTATTACCAGGTGTAGCCGACACCGGCATTCAGCATCCACGGTGACTCATAGTTATCCTGACCTTTGGCATAGTTCGCCCCGGCCCAGCCGCTCAGGTTTTTGGTGAGTTTCACATCCGCGCCCAGGCCAACGATGCCGCGTGAACCGTCGGTGCTGTCGTTGATTTTCTCGCCGTTGATGTCCATCGTGTTGCCGTTCTCGGTTTCACCCGCAACGGCCAGATGCACATACGGACGGACCTCGGTGCCATTGTTCAGCGCCATCGCCATACCGGCATTCACACCGCCTTCCAGACCCAGTGACGTGCTGCCGTCATCTTTCGTGTGCAGGCCATTTTTCAGCTTGTAGTCGACGCTGTTATAGCGTGCATATGAAATCTGGGCATAAGGTTCGATATACCAGGCATTAAACTGCTTGTGGTAGCCCGTTTTGAAAGCCCCGCCGAAGCCATTGTTGTTATAGTCACCGGTAGTATGACCGCCGTCCAGAGACGTCACGCTGATGTCGTTTTTCAGGTGCGTACCCTTGATGCTGGCATCAAAGAACAGACCGTTGTTCAGACGCAGTGAGGTATACAGTGAGGCGCCGTAGCTGTCGACATCTGTGCCTGCACTGCCGCCGTCATGCATGTTCACATCCGAATACCCGCGGGTGGCGGCAAAACCGAACAGCAGGTTGCCCGGGGCGATATCGACACGCTTGTCAGCACCTAACATAAAGCCGTTGTTGGTCTGATCGTAGGCAGTACTGGTCTGCTCCATCTGCTGACGGTGGTAGCCGCCGTAGTAGCTGCCCCAGGCGTTCACCGTGCCGTCGCTGCTGCCGGTGAGGCGCTCGTGATCCAGACGGCGGTTCAGCGCATCCTGTTCGTCGCTCCAGATGCTCATCGCTGCCGCACGGGTATTCACCGCAGCCTGCGCGGCGGTCGAGAGCGTGCGCGAATTCGGGTTCGGGTTTGGGTTCGGGTTCGGGCCAGGCGTCGGTTCTGGCGTCGGTTCTGGCGTAAAGTTATCGAGGATCACGCTGGTTGACCCGTCAGCGTTAGCCACGCTGTGTGATTCGTAACGGTAAACCCCGACATCGTTCTGCATGGAGTTGAAGGTCGCACCGGAACCGTCCGTCACCTGAACAATGGTGTTGCCGGTCATATCGCCCGCTGCACCGCTGGAGTTGGAGGTCACGCCGGCATTGAAGCTGCCGGTGGCCTTGTCGGCCGTGAGCACGTAGGCTGAACCGGTTTCCGCGTTGTACGTGGAGTAAATAGTTGACGCCGTCGGGCTGGCCGCCGCCAGCAGCGTGGTCGGTGCGCTGTCGGAAAGACTTGCGGTGTGGATATTCCCGCCGTCCATGACGATGTTGCTGGCACCGGTCAGGCTGATGGCATCGACATCCGTGGCCGCGTTGTTGATCCAGGTTGAGCCGTTGCTGATATTCAGCGCCAGCGCGCCGGTACCGGTTTTCCCGGCACTGCCGTTCCAGGCTGAGCTGTCGATGTTCACCGACTGGTCAGCACCTGAAGAGCTGGTGATGGCGCCGGAAAGGGTGGAGCCGCTGAAACCGACCGTATTCACCGCACTGGTACCGGAAATCTTCAGCAAATTGGTTTTGCCGGTGACGGTCGAATCTTTCACGTTGATGGTGCTGCCAGTGGTATCCCCTTTAAGGATGATGGCTTTATCACCTTCGATCGTTGACCCGGCGCTAGAATTTAACGTGAAACCGCCGCCCAGTGAAATACCATTGCCGGTCGAGGAACGTACCGTGGAGCCATCAATATTGATAATATTATTTTCATTATCAGAATCCTCAGTGGCTATCCCATTTTTAGCCCCGAATACAGTGGTGCCATTAGACAGCGTTACATTGGTATTTTTATTACCGGATGCTGTATAATAAACACCTGTATCATCGCCATTTATAGTTGTGTTAGAAATGTTATAAGCGCTTCCGTTATTTTGTGTTAATCTTAAGCCAGACTGAGCTGAAATAGTGGAGTCCGTGATATCCATTATACCGGAATAACCACCATTGGACGAGATGCCGCGATCGTCCGATTTAATCGTGCTGTTAGTGATATGGACAACACTACTCCCTTCGCTCATAAATACGGCCGCGTCGCCATAACCGCCACCGCTGGCCTCTATCAGGGAATTAGAAATATCTATATTGCTGCCACTTTTTCCCGTTGCTTCCCAAACATACACTCCGTTTTTCCCACCCTTGATTGTTGAGTTTTCAACCTTCAGGTTCGCGTTAGCCTGACCATTAACATTATTACGGACGAATAAACCGGTTTCCACGCCTTCAACATACGCGTTATCCGTGACGTTAACCGCAGCCCCTGTGGAGCTGGCAACATCTATACCAATTTTTCCACCAGAAATAGTGGTCCCTGTACCGCTGACATTCAGTGTTGCGCCTTTCGTAGGATCTGTAAGATTAATGGTTACACTATCTTTATCAGGGGCATTACTTATTTTGCTACCGCCATTGATATTGGCAGTGACACCAGCAGTGTCTATCAGCACGCCATCAGTAACATTTTTACCTGTAACATCGGTATCGGCACTGATGGTTTGTGCAGATGCGCAGGAACCCCAGGAATAAAGGGCGCCTAAAATAACAATATTAATTGCCTTGATTTTTGGTTTAAAACTATTTGGAGACTGCTGTTTTGCGTTTGCCATAATGCACCATAGATAATAATTTCGCCATAAAAATGGCACCGATATATTGCGGCGAGCAATATTAATTGCGGCCGACTAAAAAGTTGGCAAATTTTACTTACAATTAAAAAGAAACACTCAGAAAAAAAAGTCCACTTTAGTACTTTTTCCCCTAAAAGGTCAGATGATTGTTACAAGCGACTCATAGGGTTGTCGTTTTTTGACGTTATTACCCTGGGTTTATCCAGGTAACAGGATTGCACTTTAATGCGAAAATGATGTTAATATTTCTTTAATAAAACGAAAATAAAAAGAAAAATTCCGTTCAGAATAAACTGAACGGCATCTATTATTACGGGACGCATTACAGGTTCTATTATTAACCCGGAAAGGTGCGATAGAGCTGATTCGGCACCGAACGCGCTAAACGCCGGGCGACCTCATTAAGCATTTGAACTCACGGTACAAAGCGCACTGCAGCAGAAAAAATGTCTGCTTTGAACGAAAAGTTGACGTGTAAGCTGGCGTCCTGTCCTCTCGGGAGAAACGGGATACAGAGCGCGTCGTCATGGCCTGTGGTAGAAGAATTCCCGCCCTGATCGAGCGGGGGGGGGCATATTCCGGTTTTGTCCTCACCTGCCACTCCCCTTTAGCGTGTTACAGGGCTGAGACGAGGTTTCTGAAGAGGCAATTTTTGAATCACAGATCCTGATGATTTTCGCCTTCATTTCCTGGCGCACGCCATCTCCTTATTTATGTTCTGAATATGAAACAATGACATTGTTACCATCAACCAGCAGTGGATCCCGACAGACAGCAAAAAAGCCGTAAGCAGTTATCTGCTTACGGCGCCGGGATCGGTGATGGTTTTTCTGACAATCAGGCCGCTTTCACGGCCCTGATTCTGTCTCTTATACACATCTG
>ERZ652156.382-NODE-382-length-15268-cov-9.44206_pt1 | contig 15268 bp, 9 predicted proteins | sample MGYA00514760_ERZ652156 | MGnify/ENA metagenome assembly ERZ652156
TACTGATATCGGTTATAAAAAGAAAAAGCGTCTAGCTAAATCAGGAAAAGACAGCCAGTTCTTCATCCCGTTTTCGCATCTTCTTCAGATAATCCGTAGGATTCACACTATCAGTCAATACACCAACTACATCTACAACAGAGAAATACCATTGCTGTTCTTCCTCGTTCCATACGGAACGGATCTTTTTCTCTTGAAACAACTTTATATTATTCATTTACTCTATACTTAACTTCTATAATACGGCCTAACCTATCAACTTTTACTGGAATACAAATATTCTTTATCATTTCACCATCCCATGATTTTTCTGCTTTATTATTAGAACCTAATTCTTTAGTGGAAATAATAGCATTTGATATACTTTGAGGTATAAAAAAGCATTGATTACCAGAAGATGAAACCATCTTATAAATCCTCCCCCTATCTATCGGTTCATTTATCCTACCAAAATCCCGCTCTTCTTCGGTTGGCAGATATACCAAATCATTAGGAGACAGCCAAAACAATAATTTATCTCCCTTTTCATTTCTGTCCGGTACAGGAACAAGCCCTTGTTTCTCACGCTCTATAACCCAATTTAAAGGAATAGTCTCATACGTTCTGTTTCCATCTTCTGTTATGTAAATAGCAAAGAACAAGTTAGTACCTTTAGCAGCTTCCACCCATTTGGCACCTTTATTGCCAAGTACACCGACTTTAAATTTATTTCCACGCGGTTCATACACCCTCACCTTATATATAGGCTGATGTCCTTTACCATCATTCAGTTGTAAAAGATTACGGTTCATTTCTTCTATACCTTCTGCAGAAAAAGCCAACTCCGCCTTTCCTTCTTTTGATTTCAGATGATTCAGGAGTATTTTCTGTATGCCAGTATCCGTCACCGATGCTATCTTCTTCTCATTGAAAGTTGAGTCCAATGATTTACGTACTGCAACTAAAGGTTCAGTAGTATTTTCCGTAAAATAATAAACAGCGACTTTGGCTATATCCAGCTCTTTCCACAAGAAAGCATTCTCTTTGAAATATTTTTCAATTTTCTTCTTATCATACTTATATGATAACAATTCAAGAACCTTATTTTTTACTCTTTTGTCAACAATCATAGAAGGAGTATCCAAAGCGACAGATAGGCGTACCACCTTTACCTTTCTTAAATTTACCGCTCCAAAAACCGTATCTTTGTGCATCGGTTTACGGATAGCCCAACTATCACCGATTTTCTGTTTCTCATAAACACGAGTCCCATTTGCATCAAAATGTTGATAGATATTGGTTGTTTTATTTATTATACGCAAATTCTGTTTCAAGCTAACTATTATCCCACTCAACGCTTCCCTTGCATCTTGCGTAAAAGTAGTCCATGGTTTCTTTATAATCCATCTATAATTACCATTACCATCCCCCCTACTCTTATCACACAACAGTCTCTGCAAATCATAACGGGAAATTTTCGCATTCCGGCTTGCAGACTCATTATTCAGATAGTTTACATGATTCCGTGTAGCACAAGCTATTACTATTGCATCCATAGCATGATGCCGATGGTCTATACGCTTCTTACTGAATCCTTTCTGATATTCAAGGGGCACTGCTGTTTGAAAAACTTTTTTTCCGTCTTTATTCTCCCAATGTCCAAAACACTGGGTTTCGGTCAAAGCATTTAAACGTTCAAAACGAGGACTTACAATACTATTCCAGACGTCATTCATGCCCCAATCCTTTTTCAGCCTGTCCGTCACGCTTCCTGTACAAACTAATATGTTTTTTGAAACAGCCTCCGGTTCATATTCACCGCTATCATTCTTTTCACGAACGATATTCGACAAAAGTCCTTTGACAACCTTACTGATATACCGACTATCGTTTAATTGGCGTTCAATAAATTGCTCGGGAATATCATCCATCAACAATTTCTTCATTTTTATGCCCGATTTTGCATATTGTTCTTTTACAAAACGTTCGTAACTATCCACAGAAAAGATTTCTACTGTCTTTCCAAAACCCACTTCCACTTTCTGTCCATGATGATTCTTGATAAACTCATATCCCAGTTGATTATCTTTCAACTTGTTCACAGCAGATTCACATATCACTTTGTTAGAGAATGAATCATCAAAATAGCGGGATTGAGGTATAACATGTTCTATCTCATACGCAGCAGTAAATAATTTAGCCAAAGGTATCAGCTCACCGGTATAAGGTGAACGATATTTCTGTTCCAGCCATAATTTATAACGCAAGAATTCTGATTTCGTCGGTAATTTACTGGTATTGAATTTTTTCAATATCACATCTATATCTTCCGGAATCTGTTCTTCCCCCTTTAAAACTGCATCCTCATAAATCCGCAATATTTCTTGTTGACTTGGTGAATAGGGACGGACATTCTCTACCCCATATTCCGGATTCACAAATTCAGCAAGCAATGCCTTTATACGTAAATTGGCATTTTCATTCTCCAGAATCTGAGTAGTCATTCTTTTTCGCTTGTCCGCAGGATTTTTCATCTCGCGCCCTAACTCAATATGGATTTCATCAATTTTCCCAACCTGTTTCCAAATATCCCTGACAACTCTCAATGTCTCGGTTATCACTTGTTCTACGATAGGATTTCGTAGTGAATGTTGCTTAAAAGCAGCCAGATAAGCATCAATATCAGCAGGGGTTTCCCATTTGGTTATTTCTTTATCTTCGGAATGACGATTATACACTACATAACAAGCCAACCACAACGGAAGCCTCTTAAAACAAGATATATCCGACAAGTTCATCGCCTTTTCTCTAACCTTGGCACCTATACTCTCATCACACTCACCTGCTATTATCCTTTCTATTCTTTCCTTGGTTGTACCATCAATCAACGACATATCCCAATACTTTCCGCACCTCATCAAAGGCAACAACTTCTTTATCGCCTTGGCAGAATAAGCGCCATATTCAGACTTGAAAGGAGGAAACTTCTTGAACACTTCCACAAAGGATTCATTCAATCCGTTCTTAACCGCAAAAGTCGCCAATGCTTTCTCTATTTCCTGCTTGTCACTTACAGAATATAAGATATGCCACAAGGCTGTTTCTTTTTCATCAGATAAAAAGTCAATACCAATACCGGCCTTTTCCAAACGGGAAAGAATCGCATGTCTCGTCTCATTACATGGGTAGAACTTATCCTCGACATAATTCCAACGATAATTATTTATTTCCTTTTTCAGTCCAAACGCAGGATATCTCAGAAAAGCTTTCTGATCTATTTCCTTTCGAGAGTTCAGCCAATCAAATAGAGCCACATAATCATCTTCTGTTTTCAAAAACTCCGTTGTCACATCCACATCCAAATGTAAAGTTCCATTTACTTCCCTTTCCTTTTGATATACCCGAATATTGGAAAGGAAATACCATAAACGGAATTCCTGAAAAAGAGGATGTGACTTGGCTATACACTTTAACGGAGCTGTTTTAATTTCACCTGTTTTGCGGTTTACATATTCATTTTCCTCATAAGGGCAATTAGCTATCAATGACTTTTTGGTTTTCAACGGCCTTTGATAAAACAAGACATCATCTATTAACAAATAGATAAAGTCCCGGTTAGCTATATTTCTCCGTTGCACTTCATTACCCGGATACAACGCTTCAATACACCTCATGTATAAATCTCTATCCTGCAATTCTGCATGAAAAGCACATTGCTTCTGCAAAATAAAGTTCAGTTCCTCCTTGTAAAACTTTCGTTCTACTGTTTTCACCAATTTTCCTATTATCTTTTGTTGTGGCTCCTGCAACAAAGCATCATATATATAACTCCCAATCGTTTTATGAGTACCGGTAATGTCAGCTTCGGTCCTTTTCTTTATTAACATCCAATCATCCTCTTTAGGCGCTCTGAAAGAACGCTTCACCTCACCATACTTATCAAGCTTTGGAGTACCGTCCGGATTTAAGTCAGTAGTGACAATAAACTCTTTTACCCGTCCTTCCCAGTCCAATGGGACATTACTGCTTCTACGATATACCCATCCATTCTCCAGATGTACATTATACCATATATCCCGGCCTTTCTTTTCATCAGTCGCTTCCACCGACAAGACTTTCAATGCATAAAATTCAACAGATTTTCCTGCATTGTCTTCCTCCTCTTCTCCTCTAAGCTGATAATAACCACGTTTCTGATTAAAGTTCAAAAGAATCCATGCCAGTTCTTCTTTACTTATCATTTCTGTCAAAGCTTTCTTACGGAGATAATAAACTGTCCAGTCATAAGGGATTTTTTTACCATCAAAAACCAATGAAGGTTGGTGTTTTGCAAAATCCGCCAACATTTCATTAAACGCTGTCTGAAATAAAAAAGAGTATTTTCCCCATCTATCCTTTACCCATGGCAATTTCGGTTCGCTGCCTGACAAGAATTTACCCGTATGCTTTTCAAAATCTATTCCTTTTAAATAGTGTTCCGGCAGGAAGCCAAGAATCTTCAAAACTTTATGCAACCGTTCACGGCGTAGTAATTGTCGCTCTCTCAATCGACGCACCCCTCTAAAACGGGTTCTTTCAGCTGTCTGTGATATAGAATTCCCTTTGTCAAAGTCTCCCAAGATAGCAGCATCCATCGGAATTATTCTACTGCCAGCCATTTCTATCCAAATTCTCTCGGTCTGTTCTTTAATTACAGAGTTTATTACAGCCCATCCTATACTATTGGTTCCCAAATCCAATCCAAGTATCGTTCTCATAGTATTATATTTTGAATATTTTCTTCAAAGGTATTTTTTTTTTCAATATAAGCATTGTATTTCCATATTTATTTTATACATTTGTCATACTAAAATGAAGCAAGTCACAATAAGGATTATTCCGTTGTGAAAACATTAGGTTCCCTCGTCCTTAACGGGGGATTTTTTATTTCCAAAAACTAATTATCATTCCCAATATCCCTCTTTTGCCGAAAACTAAAACTTTCTTCCCCAAACACTACTCTTCGTATCACTATATTTTATACCTTTGTTCACTAAGAATTAATCGTCCCATACCCATTTCTGTTTCGTCCGACAGCTGTCGGACGATAATTAAACAACTGTTGGACGATAATGCAACAGTTGTCGGACGATTAGTTTTTAGGAAGAAGAAAATTAATCTGCTTAGCGACAAAAATAATTCCCCGAAGCGACGAGAACTGTTTATCGCTATAAACAAAAATAAATATCTTATGAGCGCGTATTACGACCTTTACGAAACGCCTTCGCCCGACGGGAAAGAAGACAAGAAATCACTCCATGCACGTATCTGCCCGAAAAGGACTTATACCCAAAAGGAGTTTGTGGAACATATCGCAACTTTCCAACATCTGCCCAAGAATGTGATAGGGGCAGCATTGGATGCCTGCATTGACGAGTTGTGCGATTTGCTGGCCAACGGAAACATCGTGGAGCTGGGAGAACTCGGATTCTTCAGCACTTCACTGAAATGCTTGCGCGAGACCGACGACGAGAAAAAGAAAATCCGCTCCGAATCCGTCCAATTCCAAAACGTACACCTGCGCATCAGCAGCACGTTCCGCAACAACATCAAGAAGAAAATGACGTTGGAACGTGTACACTCCACTACCAAGAAATCGAAAAAAGTAGTAGAGACCACCGAAGAAACAAGAAAAGCCGAACTGGAACTGTTCCTCAAGCAGAATGTATGTATCAACAAGAACGAATACATCCAGCTAAGCGGACTAACCAGACATGCCGCCATAGACGAACTAAACAACTTCATCCGGCAAGGGTTCCTGCGCCGCCGCGGAATGGGAAGGTCAACGGTCTATGTGCGACAAGAAAAAGACACAGCAAACGAAATTTAGGGGGGCAAGCACAGAGACACAGAGACATAGAAATTAATGCTTTATCTCTTTGAAAAGAATCTCTGTGCCTTTGTATTTTCGTGTTCATCCCCCCAAAAATAATAAAACAACAAACAATGGAAAAATCAACAGAACCCCAACCCTGCACGCAGTGGTTCGTCTTCTTCAAAGACCAACTGCTGCTGAAAAAAGGATATACAGACAAAGGAGAAATAAAATACAGCGTACCCGTCAGTATAGAGCCTCCTCTGACACCGGAAGCCGGAAGTAATATACACGAAGTGTTCCCCCCCAACGGCAAGCAAGTACGTGCATTTGCCTTGGAACAGCCCGTGACCGAAACCGACGAATGGGTCATGATAGGCCTGCGCGCATCGTACGACTACATCTCGCCGGACGAGTACCGTTCTGCAGGAAAGGCCTTCCAGATACTCTATTGGGACGAGCACAGCCACTTCTGCCCCGTGTGTGGCACCGCCATGGAGCACCAGACCCCCATCATGAAGAAGTGTCCCAACTGCGGCAATGAGATGTACCCTCCCGTTTCCACCGCCATCATCGTACTGATACGCAAAGGAAACGAAATCCTGCTGGTGCATGCCCGGAACTTCCGAGGAACCTTCTACGGACTGGTGGCAGGCTTCCTCGAAGCCGGCGAGACACTGGAAGAATGTGTGGAACGGGAAGTTTTTGAGGAAACGGGGCTGAAGGTAAAGAACATCACCTACTTCAGCAACCAGCCCTGGCCCTACCCCAGCGGATTGATGGTGGGTTTCATTGCCGACTACGAAAGCGGGGAGATAAAACTGCAGGAAGATGAGCTGACCGCTGCCGCCTTCTATTCCAAAGATAACCTGCCCGAAATTCCACGAAAGCTGAGTATCGCAAGAAGGCTGATAGACTGGTGGATGGAGAACAATTAAAAATTAAAGAATTAAAAAGAGGGGGGAAGAAATTTAAAAAAGCAAATTGCGGAAAACACACACTCACAAACGAACAACTACGAATGAAACGACTCTCATTCACATCAACCAATCGGTGTGTAACCGCAATCTGCATATACTAAACTTCCCTGCAAACGTTTTGTTCATCAACCATCGGGTTTAAGTCTTTATTTAAGTTTTCTTTCAACACAGAAGCAAAAGGAAGAGGCGCAGCCCTCACGGGTTACGCCTCTCCGAACACTATATACACATTTTTTCCTCTTTCCTATCAAATGCCGAGTGACTTGCGCACTGCCTCCACTTTCTTCTCAGCTTCGGCATCGGCGCTGGTATAGCATTTCGGACAACCCATCTCGCCCTTCACCTCGATATAGAACTTAATCTTCGGTTCCGTACCGGAAGGACGGACAGAAATCTTCGTGCCGTCTACAGTGAAATATTGAAGTACATTGGAAGTCTCGGGCATATCCAGCTTGCTTACGTTGCCCTGGGCATCAGTCAGTTCCAGCGTCTTGTAATCCTTAATCAGGCTGACAGCCGAACCACCGATTTCCTTCGGAGGATTGGCACGGAAGTTATCCATCATCGCCTTGATTTCCTCGGCACCACTCTTACCGGGTTTCACCACGTTCACGGTGGTTTCCTTAGAGAATCCATATTCTACATAGATTTCCATCAATACGTCATAGAGTGTCTTGCCCTGGTCTTTGGCCCAAGCACAGATTTCGGCCAGCAAAGAGCAGGCAGAAACCGCGTCTTTATCACGGACAAAGTCTTCGGCCAGGAAGCCATAGCTTTCTTCACCACCACCGATATACTGCTGCTTACCTTCACTCAGACGGATTTCGCGGGCAATCCACTTGAAGCCGGTGTAGCAGTCGCGCATTTCAATCTTGTTCTTGTCTGCCACAGCCTTGATGAGTTCGGTGGTCACGATGGTCTTCACGATGAAGTCGTTCGGCTGCATCTTACCCATTGCAATACGGTTCTTGATGATGTAGTACAAGAAGATGAGACAAGTCTGGTTACCATTGATAAGCACCCACTCGCCCTTATCGTCCTTGCAGGCCATACCGACACGGTCGGCATCCGGGTCACTTGCCATTACGATGTCAGCGTCAATCTTCTTAGCCAGCGCAATGGCCATGGAAAGGGCTTCGGCATTTTCGGGATTCGGAGAAACCACTGTCGGGAAATTGCCGTCCTTCACCATCTGTTCGGGCACGCAGTTGATATTCTCAAATCCCCACTCCTTCAATGAGTCCGGAATAAGCACGCGGCCTGCGCCATGAAGCGGAGTATACACAATGCTGAGGTCTTTCTGGCGACGGATGACTTCGGGGTCGATAGAGATGGAGTGAACCATTTCCAGATAAACCTTATCCACTTCCTTGCCGATAATCTGAATCAAGTCCTTGTTGCCGTTGAACTTGATGTCGGCCACCGTCACCTTGTTCACCTCGTCTATGATGGCCGTGTCGTGCGGAGCGAGCACCTGCGCACCGTCATCCCAATAAGCTTTGTAGCCGTTGTATTCTCTGGGGTTGTGGCTGGCTGTAATGTTGATACCGCTCTGGCAGCCGAAGTGGCGAATGGCAAATGAAACTTCGGGCGTAGGACGAAGGTCATCAAAAAGATATACCTTGATGCCGTTTGCAGAGAAGATGTCGGCAGAAATCTTTGCGAACTTGTCGCTATTGTTGCGGCAGTCGTGCCCCACAACAACGGAAATATCCTTCTTTCCGGCAAAACATTTGTTCAGATAGTTGGACAAGCCCTGTGTTGCGGCACCTACGGTGTAGATGTTCATGCGGTTTGTACCGGCACCCATGATGCCACGCAGACCACCCGTTCCAAACTCCAGGTCTTTGTAAAAACTGTCTATCAATTCGGTTTTATCTGGATTTTCCAACATGCGTTTCACTTCTGCCTGAGTTTCGGCATCATATGCCGGGGTAAGCCATTTTTCGGCTTTCTCAGTCACCTGCTTAATCAGTTCCTGATTTTCCATAAGACTGTTATTGTTTTAAGGGTTAATATAAACTTTTTTGTAAGACACAAATGTAGAAGAATAAGTTCAAATATCCTAATTTTATTCAGGCATTTTATATCTGTCTCCCGTCTGCTTAACATACTCTTCAAGGAACTCCTTCGGGTATCCCGGGCGGATTACGCCTGCCGGCTGGCCGATGGAATTACGTTCGAATTGACCGTTTTTCATACGTTTGACAACGCCGTCATTATACTTTACGACAAGAAACTCGCCAAGACGTTTCCAAGTATCGAAAGTGCTTTGGGCAGTCATGTTCGTATAGTTGGTAAGGAATGCCTTTGCTTTGGCAGGGTCTTTTTCCAGTAGTTTGGCAGCAGCAGCCTCAACGCCTTCCTGCGCTTCGTTGAAGGTTGTCTCCAACTCTGTCTGAGTGGCACGCACGTCGCCCATCATCAAGTCATAACGGGGATAAACCATATTGGCCACCCAGTTGAAAATCCAGAAAGCGGAGTTCCAGGAGAAAGTGATGTAATCGGCGCCGTCCACACGGGTGTAGCATACGGGAACCTTGTCCGTACAGCAGTATACGGGCGTAAATACCGTCATGTTGGCATCATCTGTGCCGAACCACAATACTCCACCGATAGGATCGGGCAACTCGGAGCGCATCTGTGCCACGAATACGAAACCGCTCTGCTGGGTGGAGATGGGACGTTCATTGAAGTATTCCTGGTCACCCACCTTGAAAGAAAGCGGGGAAAGGCGGTACGGGGTATGATACGGGCCTGCGCCGAAATCTTTGCTGATGTCGAGAGGAGTACCTTCATAATGGTCGCGCATGGCGTTCTTCACATCCTGCACGGAAACCTTGCGGTTGGGCTTCACAAACAGAGGCATCGGAGTGTTCGTCTCACCTAATATATAAGGCAGGAACTCGTTGCCACGGTCGGTAAACATATTGAAATAGCTCCATACACGGGCCTCGCAATAGCGACGGGCACCGAAATCGAGCGGAGCGTAGGCATCGGCAAAGCTGAAATCCTTGTTCACACCGTCAAAATAGCCCTTCTCGCGTGCAAAGGAGATGACGTCGGCGGAGTACATACAGTTCTCCTTGTCGTTCATGTTGAACTGATGAATGCGGCTCTGGTTGGCATGAGCAGAGATACAATCATCGGGCACGCGGACAGCCACCCATACGGCACCGCGCACACCGGGTCCCTTGCCAATCATCTCCATAATCCATATTTCGTTGGGGTCGGCAATGGTAAAGGACTCGCCACTGCTGTAATAGCCGTATTCCTGCACCAACTCCGTCATCACCTTAATGGCCTCGCGGGCGGTGCGTGAGCGTTGCAGACCGAGGTAAATCAGGCTGCCATAGTCGATGATGCCGGTGGTATCCACCAGCTCGGGACGTCCGCCGAATGTCGTCTCACCGATAGTGAGCTGGAACTCATTCATATTGCCGATGACATTGTACGTCTGGCGGGCCTGCTCTATCTGCCCGAGGTATTTGCCGGTGTCCCACTCGTGTATGTCAATCAGCGTACCTTTCTTGTGCATACCGGCAGGATAATGATATAACTCGCCGAACAAACCATAAGAATCGGCAGAATAGGAAACAATGGTAGAACCGTCCGCAGAAGCGTTCTTGCCCACGATAAGATTGGTGCAGGCCAGCGCATTCGCCACGGCTGCCACAACAAACAAGACGGAAAGAGTCAGTCTTTTACTTTTCATACTTCTAAATTATAATGTTACTAAATATTTCAGTATTTACCATACAAATTCAAACTGTCCGGTGGTACGGTTGCCACAACCATCCGTCACCGTCATCTCCACCACATGCTTGCCGCCTTTCTCCACATGTTTCGGGTCGAGCTCGCACACCAGGTTACCACTGATGGAATTGGGCTTTCCAAACAAGGCATACTTCCCGTCAATCGTACCCCGATAGGTATTGATGCCGGTTTCCTTGTCCTTGGCCTTGAAGATGATTTTTCCCGTACGTCCCCATTGGGCTTGGTTCACGGGAGTTATCACCGGCGGAACCGTATCCACCGCCACGGTATAAGTCCCCAAATCCCGTATACGCACTTTCATGACACCATCCTCATACTTACCGCCGATGCGGTATTTTCCACCGCGCGCCGTTACGCCCGCCACATAATATTTGGTCACATCCTCTACCGGACGCCGGCGCAAGCCGATACGCAAATCGCAGGCATTGTGCATAGGAATACGGGTATCGTTCAGTTGATAGGTGAAAGCGATGTCGCCACTATCAGCCCGCACGGAGTAGTTCAGCAAGACGTCATCGTAGAGCATTCCTTTCGGGATAACCAACTCCAGCCCCGGCTCCTGCAGATAGTTCACCTTGTCCCATTTGAGGGCATATTTCTCACGATGTTCCACCGGAGCAATTGTCGTCTTCTGCCCCTGGACTGTAAAGCGGACTTTAGAGGTATTTCCCAGCGCATCGCTCAGTGTATAGACAAATCGGTAAGGGCGTTCTTCGTTGATTTCCACCAGTCCGCGATTGCCGTTGGATGCCTGCAGCATGCGAAGGCGGTTGCCCGGCTCTATAAAAGACTTCATGTACTGACCGTGTGTCCACGAATTGATATAGCGGTTCTCCTCATAGGCAAAGCGGTCTATCGTACTGCGGAAGACTTCCTCACCGTCCACTTCGAGAATCACCGTCTTCACGCCATATTTATTCTGCACTCCGTCCATATAGTCGTAGGCACGGATGCCTGCACCAATCAGTCCCCAGGCGGTAATGGGTTTCGTTGGATGTGCCGGAAAAGCCCGTCGCGTCTGCTTGCCCTCCACCACTCCTTTTCCCGGCTGTGGAAACAGCATGATACCTTCGGCACGCGGGGCAGTCTTGTCTTTCACCTTGTTCATGAAGAAAGGCAGCGGGTCGATATATTCGTCCGTAGCCGTCTCTATCATATCCAGATGCAGGTGCGGACCAAAAGAGTATCCGGTGTTTCCGCTCAAAGCTATTATCTGACCGGCCTTCACGGGATATTCATCGGGTTCGGGAGTAATTTCCACCTCCCAACTTTCTTTCTCGTACTGCAAGTCTTCAACCCGGCGGGCCACATCGCCCACAAAGGCACTCAAATGGCGGTTTATCGTCGAATAACCATTGTCATAAGCCACATCGAGCACATAGCCCGAACCGTGGGTAACGCGGATACGCGAAATATATCCGTCGGCCAGAGCGCGTACCGGCTTGCCTATGGTGCCACCGGTCTTGAAGTCCAGTCCGCCATGAAAATGGTTGGCACGTATCTCGCCGAAGTTACCGGAGAAGGTGATGGGAAAATCAAAAGGCGGGGTGAAGGAGGGCTTGTCTGTATCGGTTTCTTGGGCATAGCCGCTTTGCACACTACCAATAAAGAACAAAAGAGAGAAAAATATAGAATATTTCATATTTTGTACAGTCAATATTATTTTAAATGCATGCAAATATAAAAAGAATAGTTCTCTCTACCTACAGAAAGGTGCAATTATCATTGATTAAAACATGCATAAAAATTCTGTTGAAGAACATAGATGCACCGATAACACCCAAGCCGGGAAATCGCTATATTGCGCCATGTTTAACCCCCCAATTAAAACTTTAAGGTTATGATTATCGGAGTACCTAAAGAAATCAAGAACAACGAGAACCGCGTGGGCATGACCCCTGCCGGAGTAGCCGAGTTGGTAAAAAAAGGTCATACGGTGTATGTGCAGGCCACGGCAGGCGCAAACAGCGGTTTCTCCGACGATGACTACATCGCCGTAGGTGCAAAGACTTTACCGACCATTGAAGACACGTATGCCGCAGCCGACATGATTGTCAAGGTAAAGGAACCTATTACACCGGAGTACAAACTGATTAAAAAGGGACAAGTGGTATTTACCTATTTCCACTTTGCAGCCGATAAATTGCTGACCGAAGCCATGATTGAAAGTGGTGCCGTCTGCATCGCCTACGAAACCGTGGAAAAAGAAGACCGTTCACTTCCGCTGCTTACCCCCATGAGCGAGGTGGCAGGACGTATGGCTACCCAAGTAGGAGCCCGCTTCCTTGAAAAGCCACAAGGCGGCAAGGGAAAACTGATGGGCGGAGTAACGGGCGTACGTCCCGCACGCGTACTTATCCTTGGAGGTGGTATCGTGGGCACCAATGCCGCACAGATAGCTGCCGGAATGGGTGCCGAGGTGCTGATTGCAGACATCAACCTCCCTCGCCTGCGTTACCTGAGCGAAGTGATGCCGAAAAACGTAAAGACACTCTATTCTTCCACCCATAACATCAAGATGGAATTGCCGAACATCGACATGGTAGTAGGTTCCGTCCTCATCCCCGGTGACAAGGCCCCGCATCTCATCACCCGCGAAATGCTGAAGATGATGAAACCCGGCACCGTACTCGTGGACGTAGCCATCGACCAGGGCGGTTGTTTCGAGACCTCCCATCCCACTACGCACAGCGATCCTACCTACATTGTGGATGGAATTGTGCACTACGCCGTTGCCAATATCCCCGGCGCCGTACCCTTCACCTCCACCATGGCACTGACAAATGCCACCCTGCCCTACACTGTTTCCTTGGCATGCAAAGGCTGGAGACAAGCCTGCAAGGACGACCCGGCTCTGGCGCAAGGATTGAACGTAGTGGAAGGCAAAGTAACATACAAAGCTGTAGCCGACGTCTTCGGGCTGAAATATGAGGCGATTGAGTTATAAGTTATAAGTGATGAGTGATTTGTTGGTATTTTCCTTTCAGCATGGTAGCGCAGCACAATTACCAACAAATCACTCATCACTCATAACTCCCCCCCAACAAAGAATCCTTCTTCCTCGCATACTCCCACCACATAGCGAGCAGTGTGATGCAGAGGTTGAAAATAAACGGAAATTCCTTGGAATTAGTGTGGAACAAGGTCTGAAAGAAGTCTGCAATGAACGGGGACAATAGAATCGCCAGATAATTCATCACCATTACAAAGGCCAGTGCCAAGGTCGTTTTTTCCGGTATGGCCGTATCTACTGTCTCGTCATAAATCAGCGGTTGAATAACACCATATCCCAAACCAACCAACATACATCCCGGTATTATCAGCCATTCTTTAGGCGAAATCCATATCAAGAGCAAACCCGCTGCAATGGACAAAAGGCTGTAGAACTTTGTGTGTTTCCCCATCCACTTCACGATATGCCCCAGGAAGAAACCCGGAGCCATAATGGCAAGAAAGAATAAGGAAATCATCAATCCGGAATTTCCGCTGGAGAAGTGATGGGCCTCCATCAAAAAAGGCAAGTCAAAAGTAACCGCCAGCACTACATACGTAGTGACGCCATAAAACAGCATCAACTGTAGCAGATGGCGGACATGGATGCCGTATTTACCGGGAACCGCACGCTTGGATTCCTCCGGAACAACGGTAGCTGTATCTTCTGCTATCTGCGGCTGACCGGTATCCCCCTTCAAATACCCGACAAGCAGCAGAGAAATCAACGGAAGCAGATATACCACGAAAGGCAAGTGCCAGTTTACCTCTGCCAGATACCCAGTCACCGCCGTTGCCACAACCAGCGTCACATTGGTGATGGCAGAACTGTAACCAAACTGCTTCACCCGATATTCCCCCGTGAAATAGCGTGAAACCAGACCGGTGGACAACGGAATAATCACCCCCGATCCGATGCCAAGCAAAGCGCTGACCACCATCAACTGCCACATTTTGTCCGAAAAAAGATAAAGTACCCCACTGGCGGCAAACATCCAAAGTCCCACTTTCAGCAGACGCACAAAGTCACGTTTCTCGGCCAGCTTGCCCGCCAATAGCACAAAAGGAATTATCAGCAGCGAAGGCAGGGAGGTAAGCATCTGTATATCCAGTTCTGTGGCATATGGAAAAATGGTAGTAAGCTGTCCCAAAATAGGTGATACGGCCAATCCCGGCAAGGAAGTCAATGCAGAGACTGACCAAATGCCGACAAGCGTGATAAGGGGGATTGTACCCCTTCCGGTATTGATTTTCATATAGTAGTATATTAATTAAATGAATAATGTGGGAACAACAAACCTACCTTCAGAATGTTCGTTTTTTAAGATTTTACTACGCTGCCCTTTAATAAACGCCAAATAATGCAAAACCCCGGAACTTTCATCCGCAAACCCCGTTGTTGTGGGAAATTCGACGGGGAAAAGCCCCGCCGCCTAAACCTTTAAAAAACTTATTAATATGGAAGATTTGAATTTCAGAAAAGGAGATGCAAAAACTGAAGTATTCGGTTCAAACCGTATGTTACAACCCTCACCCGTAGAAAAGATTCCCGACGGACCTACTACCCCGGAAATCGCCTATCAGATGGTGAAAGACGAGACCTTCGCCCAAACGCAGCCTCGCTTGAATCTGGCTACATTCGTCACTACCTATACTGTCTCTTATACACATCTGACGCTGCCGACGA
>ERZ652156.383-NODE-383-length-15266-cov-9.89639_pt1 | contig 15266 bp, 20 predicted proteins | sample MGYA00514760_ERZ652156 | MGnify/ENA metagenome assembly ERZ652156
GATCTGCGCATGTCTCGTGGGCTCGGAGATGTGTATAAGAGACAGGGTAAAGGCCCGTCTGGCACAGCTTCAGAAATAAACGGTTCCGGGTATTTAAGCACGTGCATGGAATATCCGGAAGCAATTCAGCATAGAGAGGGAGAGCAGAGAATGATTGATACATCAGGAAACAAGCCGGTCATCCAGGTGAAGATGTTTGGCGGATTTACCATTACAATGGATGACAAGTCCATGGGCGACAGCGATAACCGTTCCAGGAAAGCATGGAACCTGCTCAGTTATCTGATTATCAACCGGCGCAAGGACGTCAGCATCAATGAACTGTTTCAAGCCATATGGCAGGACGGAATGCAGGACAACCCTTACGGGGCGCTGAAGACCCTTGTTTTCCGGGTCAGGAAAATGATGGAGGCAGCAGGCTTTCCCTCACAGGACCTGATACTGAACCAGAAAGGGGCATATATGTGGAATCCTTCCTGGGAGCTGTCCATTGACACGGACCGTTTTGAGTTCCTTTGCAGGCGCATCCTGACCTCCCAGGAGGATATGAGGGATATGGAAAAGGAATGGAAGGAAGCCCTCAATCTGTATAGGGGCGCGTTCCTTCCAAAGTCAGCGGACGACAGCTGGGTGGTGCCGCTGAACACATATTATCATTCCCTGTACCAGAAACTGGTTAAGGCTGTGTGCGGATACCTCCTGGATCAGCAGGAATATGCCCAGGTGGAGGAAATCTGTTCCAGGGCAGCAGGGATTGACCGGTTTGCCGAGGATTTCTATTATTATATGATTTATGCTGTTTATAAGCAGGGAAATCAGAAAAAGGCGCTGGAACAATATAAGTCCACCACGGAACTGTTTTACCGGGAACGCCTGATAACGCCTTCGGACCGTTTTAAGGAATTATATGAAATCATCAGCGACCGCCAGCAGGAAATCATCACGGACCTGGATGTCATCCAGGCATCCCTTGACTGCCCGGGCACCATTGAGGAGCAGCGGGAACATGGGGCCTACCAGTGCGAATATGCCGTGTTTAAGCGCCTTGTCCAGCTGGAACGCCGCGGTGTGGAACGCAGCGGCGATTCCGTATACCTGTGCCTGCTTACGGTGGGGGACAGGAGGGGGCGCACCCTGAAGCCTGAAATCCAGGCCAGGGCCATGGAGCGGTTAAAGGGTGTGATTAACCATTCGCTGCGCTCCAGCGATGCATTTTCCCGCTACAGCGTGAGCCAGTACATAATCCTTCTCCCATCCGTCACCTATGAGAATGGGGAACAGGTCATGCGCCGCATCATGTCGGCGTTCAACAAGGCCTATGTGCGCAAGGATGTGGCGGTTACCTACAGCCTGAATCTCATACTTCCCAAGGAAGACACCATTGAAGCATAATGATTACAGCGAGGATAATACTACTATGAAGATAAAGAATGCAGTCCTGCTGCTTTTGACAGCTGCCATCTGGGGCATTGCCTTTGTGGCCCAGAGCGTTGGAATGGACTACGTGGGGCCGTTAACCTTTAACTGTGTCAGAAGCCTGATTGGGGGAGTGGTCCTGCTTCCCTGTATCTGGTATTTTGATAAAAAAAGGAACCGGGAGCGCCGGGTGCCTGTGATTCCCGGCGCCAGGAAGACGCTCGTGATTGGCGGCGTGTGCTGCGGCGTGGCCCTGTGCCTTGCCAGCAATTTCCAGCAGTTCGGCATCCAGTATACCACGGTGGGAAAGGCGGGCTTCATCACTGCCTGCTATATCATCATTGTCCCTATCCTGGGACTTTTCTTTAAGAAGAAGTGCAGCCCTGTGATTGTGGGTGCGGTTGGCCTGTCGGTGGTTGGCCTGTACCTGCTGTGCATGACCGGCGGGGAGCTGGCCGTGAATAAGGGGGATCTGCTGATGCTGGTATGCGCCCTGCTTTTTTCCGTCCATATCATCATCATTGACTTTTTCTCTCCGGTGGTGGACGGGGTCAAGATGTCCTGCATCCAGTTTTTTGTGTGCGGGGCAATCTCCGGAATCGGAATGCTCATATATGAGACGCCGGACATGGGACAGATCCTGGCAGCCTGGGCGCCGGTGCTCTATGCGGGCGTCATGTCCTGCGGCGTTGCATATACCCTTCAGATCATAGGTCAGAAGGGTATGAACCCCACGGTGGCTTCCCTGATACTGAGCCTGGAGTCCAGCATATCCGTACTGGCCGGATGGGCCATCCTGGGACAGAAGCTTTCTGCCAGGGAATTGGCGGGCTGCGCCCTGATGTTTGGGGCCATCATACTGGCCCAGCAGCCGGTGGGAAGGAAAAATTCCGCGTAGGAGCGGATTTTCCGGTCAGGAAGATGATCTGCATGAACGGCTGCCGGTTTGTCGTATCCGGACGAAGCATGGCGAGAATATCCGGTTGATAATTACAGGAAATTAGGTTAAGATTATAAAAGCCTGTCCAGGGGACAGGCTTTTAAGAAAGAATGGTACTGATATGGGCAGGGCAGAGGAATATTTAAATCAGATTCCGATGTGGACCAGGAAAAAGAATTCCCTGGAGGATGTCAGGGATGTATTGGACGCAGTGGGGGCGCCGGACCGGGACATACCGGCCATCCATGTGGCCGGAACCAATGGAAAGGGGTCTGTGTGCGCGTTCCTTACATCCATACTTAAGGAAGCAGGATATAAGACAGGAACATTCATATCCCCTCATCTGATTGAGGTGAGGGAGCGTTTCCTGATAAACGGCGCCATGGTGGATGAGGCGGACTTCGAGGATGGGTTTGAAATTGTCCTGGAGGCCAGCAGGAAAATGATGGAAAAGGGATATTGCCATCCGACTTTTTTCGAGTTTCTGTTTCTGATGGCCATGGTCATATTCAAGAAGCAGGATGTGGATGTAATGGTCCTGGAAACAGGAATGGGGGGCAGGCTGGACACCACCAATGTCCTGGAGCATCCATGCGCCTGCGTCATTACCTCCATCAGCCTGGACCACACCAAGTATCTGGGCGATACCCTGGAGGAGATAGCCGGTGAAAAAGCCGGGATCATCAAACCGGGGGTTCCGCTTATATTTGACAATAATGAGCCACGGGTGTCCACCATACTGGAGGGCTGCGCGTTCCGCAGGGGGGCTGCGCGCTATCCGGTGGGAATGGATGATTTCAGGGTGGTGCATATTGGCGGCGACGGGCTGGAAATCAGTGCCAGGATGAAGGATGAGGCAAGGATGAAGCTCCAGATTCCCTTTGAGGCGCTTTACCAGGCTGAGAATGCCATGCTTGCGGTGCGCACCCTCGACGTGCTCAGGAATGGCGGGAGATGCAGCAGAAAAGGCAGCCGTGTCCCGGGGCATGGGCCGGTGGGCGCGGCAAGGTGCATTACCTGGAACATTGGGGACAGGCAGATTGCCATGGGGATTTTAAAGACAGTCTGGCCGGGCCGGATGGAACAGGTGGTTCCCGGCGTCTATCTGGACGGAGCCCATAATCCCGGGGGAATCAGGGCCTTCCTGCAAACGGCAAAGGAGGTTTCCAAACGGCTGGACAAGCAGCCCTTCCTTTTGTTTGCAGCTGTGTCGGATAAGGATTACAGGGATATGGAGGCCCAGCTGTCCGCGGGAATCCCATGGAAATGCATCGGTGTGGTCCATATTAACAGTGTCAGGGGGATTTCATCTGAAATCCTGGCAAAGGAGTTTGAAGAAACAGCCGGATGCCCTGTGGTTCCTTTTGAGGATACAAGGACCGCTGTTCGTGATATGAGGAAGAGGAGCAGGGACGGTGTCCTGTTCTGTGTGGGGTCGCTGTATCTGATTGGGGAGATTAAGGCAGTTTTAAACGAGATAGGAGTTGAGCATACATGATTGATTTTGAAGAGGAGATTGAGCGTTTTAAACCCAGCCTTGATGTGGAGCAGGTGGAGGACGCCATTGTAAAAAGCGATTTGACGGATATGACGGACATCATGATGGAACTGATAAAAGAAAGAGGCGAGAAATAGGCGGTGGATATGGACTATGCAAGAAGAAACCAGCAGATTGCCAACAGCTTCTATAACCTTGGCCTGGAGAAGTCCAGGATCAGGGATCTGTCCGGAGCGGCCCAGTGTCTGAAGAAAAGCCTTCATTTTAACAAATATCAGACAGACGCCCGCAACCTGCTGGGGCTTATATACTACGAGAACGGCGAGGTCGCCGATGCCCTGGTACAGTGGGTCATCAGCCTGAACCTGCAGCCGGAGGACAACCTGGCTGACCATTATCTGGACGAGATCCAGAGAAAGCCGGGCCAGCTGGAACGGGAAAGACAGAATGTGAAGACCTTTAACCAGGCCCTGTGGCATGCCCAGAACGGAAGCGATGACCTGGCCATCCTGCAGCTTGCCAGGGTGGTGGAATCCAACCCGCATTTTGTGAAGGCCCACCTGCTTCTGGCCCTTCTGTATATGGGACGGGAGGATTATAATAAGGCCGGGCGTTCCCTGTATAAGATTTTACAGATAGACAAGAGCAACCAGAAGGCCCTTTACTATATGTCCATTGTAAAGCAGAACACGGGCCGGGCAGATGCTGAGAAGCGCAAGATGGTAAAGGCATTTTCCCACAGGAAAATGGAAGACGACGATGTGATCATTCCCAATACTTATAAAGAAAGCACAGGGCTTTCCACCATACTGCACATTATCATCGGTCTGATCCTGGGCATAGCTGCATTTTACTTCCTCATCCTTCCTGCCAGGACCAAGGCACTGAACAATGAGAGGAACCAGGAAGTCATTGCCTACAGCCAGAAACTGAACAATGCAAACCAGCAGTATGATATCCTTAAAACGGATTATGACAGGCTGGACGCGCAGGCAAAAGAAGTGCAGGCCAGGCTGGACGAGCTGACAACCGGCAACACAAGTATCATGGCCCAGTACCAGGGGCTTATCTGGATCCTGCAGAACTACAGGACAGGGGATCTGGTGGCTGCTGCCAAGGCATTTGCAGACGCCAGCTTTGATTTGATTGAGGATGAGAATATCAAGGCCATTGTGGAAAGCATACGCCAGGATATGACGGCGAATATATATCAGAACCTGGTTGACCGGGGACTTACCCTCTGGAATGCCGGCAATAAGACAGAGGCCATGGACTATTTCCAGGCCAGCCTGACCATAAAGCCGGATAATCCTGAGGCGCTGTTCTATGTGGGGCGTCTGTACCAGGATGCGGGCGACATGGACAATGCCAATACCATGTTTGATAAGGTGGTCAACGAGTTCCCGGATTCTCCTTATGTGGAAAGGGCCAGGAACGCGAGAGGATATTAAAGCAGACATATAAAAAACAAGATACTACGGAAGATAAGCATGACGCGTCTTTTGTAGTATCTTTTTTTATACAAAAATCCAGACACAGCGCAGAAGAAAGGAGTATGAGAACATGGATCATACAATGTTTACCTATGAAGCCAGGGAGCAGACACTTGTGATTCACCTTCCTAAGGAACTGGACCATCACAATTGCAGGAACCTTAAAAGCGATACGGACCTGCTTCTGGAAGAGAATTATATTAACCGGATTGTATTTGATTTTACGCACACATCCTTTATGGACTCCTCGGGAATCGGCGTACTGTTAAGCCGTTATAAGCAGATGGCGGCCAGCAGGGGTCATGTATCCTATTATGGGGCGGGCGCCCAGGTAAGGCGGATACTGGAAATGGGTGGGATTAACCGCCTGATCAAAGGATATGAAGACAGGGAATCGGCCCTTAAAGGATGAGAGGGGAGAAGAAAAAATGGAGGATAAGAAGATGGGATCAATGATGGAAAATCCCCGGCTTAACAAGGCGGGGAATGGCAGGGAACACATAAGGCTTACGATGGACAGCCTTTCACAGAACGAGGAGTTTGCCAGGGTGGTGGCGGCCGTGTTCATGAGCAGGCTGAATCCCACCCTGGAAGAAATCGATGATGTTAAGACGGCTGTGTCCGAGGCCGTGACCAATGCAGTCATCCATGGTTATGGGAGCCGGGGAGGGGTTATAGGTATGGATATAACGGCAGATACGGACGGCAGTATACTGACCGTATGCATAGAAGACCAGGGTGTGGGAATACCGGATGTGAAGACTGCCATGGAGCCTATGTTTACCACAGATGAGTCAGGGGAGCGTTCCGGCATGGGTTTTTCTTTTATGGAGGCGTTTATGGATGAGGTAGAGGTACAGTCGGAGCCGGGCAAGGGAACCCTGGTATCAATGAAGAAATTCATCGGCAGGTGACGGCGATGGATGAGACCATGAAATTAATCAATATGGCTCACGAAGGGGATAAAGCGGCAAGGGACCAGCTGGTCATGGACAATGTGGGGCTTATATGGAGCATTGTGAGACGATTTTCAGGCCGTGGATATGAGATGGAGGATCTGTTCCAGATAGGGAGCATTGGGCTTATCAAGGCTATCGACAAATTTGACACGGGATTCGAGGTGAAATTCTCCACCTATGCAGTGCCCATGATAACAGGGGAAATCAAGCGCTTCCTCAGGGATGACGGCATGATTAAGGTCAGCCGCTCCATCAAGGAACTGGGGTTTAAGGTAAGGGCTGCAAGGGAGGAGATGACCTATAGCCTGGGACGGGAACCCACCATTGAGGAGATTGCGGCGCGGCTGGAAACAAGCCGTGAGGAAGTGGCTGCATCCATGGAAGCTGGCGCCGAGGTGGAATCCCTGTACCGGCCAACAGGCAATGGGGACGACAATACCATGTTCCTCATGGACCGGCTGGAAGAGGAGAACAATGACCACGAGGAGCTGCTTAACAGGATGGTGTTAAAAGAACTGATGGAGGACCTGAGCGAGGAACAGAGGGAAATCATTGTCAGGCGGTATTTTTACAACCAGACCCAGACCCAGATCGCCGGGGAACTGGGCATTTCCCAGGTCCAGGTATCACGTCTTGAAAAGCGGATTTTAAAAGAAATGCGAATGCGGTATGAAAAATAAAAAAGTATAAAATTATTTTTTCCATCCATACTATTTACCAGAACCAATCAAATCAGTTTACGAAAAGGATGTGATTATATGGGTTTTGGTAAACGTGTATGTGAAATTCTGGCAGTAATCGGGGCAATTGTCCTGATTGGGATCCTGGTATGGTATCTCTCCTCCGGCATGAGGGACAAGGGATATGAAAAGGAAGGCACCCTGGTGTGGGAAGAACAGAATCCATTGTCTGGGGAAGGCCTGGGACCGGAAGAACCCTGGAATGACGGGGAAACCGCATATCCTGCTTTTGTGACAGATCCCGTATCCATGATATATGGGGAACAGGAGATACAAAGGAGCGGTAAAGGACTATGAAAAACACGGTCTATGTGAAACTCAACCAGATCACGGAGCTGACCCACAAGGATGTGGTCTTAAAGGATGTGGCCCAGGTTTACTGTGATGACCAGAATATAATGAATAAATGCAATGCCATGAAGGTCATGACTGTTAAGCTGGATAAAAAGAGGCGTTATATCATGAGCGCCCTGGATGTCACCAGGAAGCTGATCCAGATGGATCCTACCCTGGAGGTAAGCCATGTGGGGGAAGTGGATTTTATCATTGCATACAAGCCGCCTTCCCCGCCTTCCTACATCTGGGAATGGAGCAAGACGGTGTTTGTCTGCGCCGTGTGCTTTTTCGGGGCAGCGTTCGCAATCATGACTTTTAACAATGATGTCAGTGTAACGGATGTGTTTGGCGAGGTTTACCGGCTGGTCATGGGATATGAATCAGGAGGGTTCACTGTATTGGAAGTCAGCTATAGTGTGGGGCTGGCAGTGGGAATCATCGGGTTCTTTAACCATTTTGCGTCCATTAAGCTGAACACGGATCCTACCCCGCTGGAAGTGGAAATGCGTCTTTATGAAGATAATATCAGTAAGACCCTGATTGCCGAGGACGGCAGGAAGGAGACTAAAATTGATATTACTTAAAAAAATACTTCTGGCATTCTTTGGCCTGTGCGCCGGCGGCATCATCGCGGCCGGCGTATATGCGTTCCTGGCGATTATCGGCATATTCGTGCGCCTGATGGGAAAAACCGGGACAAGGAAGCATATCATGCTGTACGAAACCATCATCATATTGGGTGGAATCCTGGGCAACATACTGGATATTTATGAATTTCCCATTTATATGGGCGCGTTTTTCGGGCACGCGTTCCTGATCATAGCAGGACTGTCCATGGGTATATTCGTTGGCTGCCTGGTCATGTCCCTGGCAGAGACACTTAAGGCCCTGCCTGTTATCAGCAGGAGGATCCATCTGGCGGTGGGCCTCCAGTACCTGATATTTGCCCTGGCAGCAGGGAAGCTTGCCGGTTCTCTGGCTTATTTCTGGTACAGGATGGCTTCCTTGGGATAGCCGGGATTTATGCGGCGTTGGCAGGGGGGCAGCGCCTTACGGCAATGCACTGATTGAAAAGGAGAAAAAGTAATGGAAGTTGACAAGAAAAAATATGAAGAATATGTCAAGGAGATAACACCGGTCCACAGCCTGCCCAAGAGCATGGCCTGTGCGTTCCTGGTAGGAGGCATTATCTGCCTCATTGGCCAGCTTATTACCAATTACCTGATGAAGGGCATGGGGATGGACCAGGAAACAGCTTCGGCCTGGAACCTTCTGGCCCTGATCCTTCTCAGCATAGTCCTGACCGGCCTTAATATTTACCCCAAGATTGTACAATTCGGCGGCGCCGGCGCCCTGGTGCCGATTACTGGATTCGCCAACTCCGTGGTGGCGCCTGCCATTGAGTTCCACGCAGACGAGCGAGTTATAATAGGGACAAACCAATAACACCTCAATTTGTGGATGTACTGGTTTAGCCCCTATTTTTATTTACATAATGAATTTTACCATGGAGAGGAGTTGGAAACAATCACTTTTGAAAGGAATATTTTTTAGAGGTAATTGAAGCAAGTATAAAATACAGCGATATGTCAACAATCTGGATAAAAATATGTATGATTTACGGAGGTAAGGTGAAGTGGAGAAAAAAGAGAGTAACATCATTTTTAAAAACAAGAAGCATGAAGAATTTTTTGGGATTAATATGAGTAAATGCAGATATAAAGATGTATATCATGCTGCTCTGATATATTGTCTTGGAATCAGCGAGGACACCAGAAGAAACGTAGACCGGATTTACGATTTCACATCCGGGTTTGTAAAGACGGAATGCCTACACGATGGCTGGCAGACCTCCGGGAGCCTTAGAATCATCCGTATGGCATTTAATCTGTATAACAACGGGACCCCTAGCGTTTACGATTATGATGATTCAGAGGAACAGCTGGAGGAATGCCAGAGATATACAGTTGAAGATTTATTTTGCTGCGGGTATGCGCCTTACTTTTGGCAGGCTGTCAAAATTAGATATCCTGAATATTGTGGCGCTGCCTGAGACAGTATTGTAACCACCTACAAGAGAAAAGGAACGGAGGTAATATATGTGCAGGGTAATTACAATCGCCAGTCAGAAAGGCGGCGTTGGAAAAAGTACAACTTGTGTAAACTTGGGAATCGGTTTGGCTAAGGAAGGGCAAAAGGTACTATTAATTGATGCAGATGCCCAGGGGAGTATGTCAGCGTGTCTTGGAGTAGTAGAGCCAGATGAACTGAATGTTACGCTGGTAAACTTGCTGGAGAAGGTCGTTAATGATGAGCCGTGGAGATCTGAGGAAGGAATTCTTCACCATGATGAGGGGGTGGATTTCCTTCCTGCCAATATCGAATTGGCAGGACTGGAAACCACTCTTGTAAATGTAATGAGCCGGGAAACAATCATGCGGCAGTATGTTAATGAGATGCGCCAGTCTTACGATTACATATTGATTGACACGATGCCGTCTTTGGGAATGATGACAATTAACGCCCTCGTGGCAGCAGACAGTGTGCTGATTCCAGTGGAGGCGGCATACTTGTCCGTGAAGGGACTTCAACAATTAATTAAAACCATTGGACGGGTTCACCGGCAGTTGAATCCTAAGCTTCAGATAGAAGGAATCCTGATGACGAAAGTAGATAGAAGGACTAACTTTGCAAAGGATATATCTGAGAAACTCCGCAGAGCCTATGGGGAGAAAATCCATATTTTTGAGAACTGTATACCTCTTTCTATTAAGGCCGCTGAGACTAGTGCAGAGGGAAAAAGCATTTTTCTTCATGCGCCTAGAGGGATTGTTGCAGAAGGATACAGGGCATTGACCAAGGAGGTGCTTTCTTATGGGCAGCAGAAGTGCGGATAAAATTGTATTCACATCTTATGATGATCTGTTTGGTGAGGAGCAGAAAGCTGGAGAAAGCGTGGTGAGCCTGCCGCTGTCTAGACTTCATTCTTTTAAAGACCATCCGTTTCATGTGATAGACGATGAAAAAATGCAGGAAACAGTAAAGAGTGTCCGGCAATATGGGGTTCTGGTTCCTGCGATTGTCCGTGAAGATAAAGTACAGGGTAACTATGAAATTATTGCAGGTCACAGGAGAAAGCGTGCCTGTGAACTGGTTGGACATACGGAAATGCCTGCGATTGTTCGTAATGTAACAGATGATGAGGCGGTAATCATTATGGTGGATTCCAATATTCAGAGGGAAGATATCCTTCCATCTGAAAAAGCCTGGGCATACCGTATGAAGATGGAGGCTTTGAGTCATCAGGGGGTAAAAGGAGAGGACTATACCGCTGATCTTGTTGGAGAAACGGCTGGAGACTGTGCAAGGACTGTGCAGCGTTATATCCGTCTAACGTACTTGAAAACGGAGTTGTTGGACTATGCAGACCAAGGGAGAATAATCCTTGCAGTGGCAGAAAAGTTATCATTTCTAAATGAGGAAGAACAGGGCTGGGTATTACAGGTCATTTCCCAAAATATCACGGCTCCATCTAAAAGCCAGGCAGAAGAACTGAAGGAGGAAAGCAGAAAAGGAGACTTGACTGAAAAACGGGTTGCAGATATTTTAAACCGGGAAGTAAAAAAGGTCAGTATAACGATATCTTCTAAAAAAATAAAGGATTATTTTCCGCAGGATTACACAAAAAAACAGATTGAGGAGGTTATTTTTGAACTGCTTGATTCTTGGAAAGAAAAGATGAATCAGGCTGGCTGACTTTGCGACACGGTGTCGCAAAGTTCATATTGATGTTTATTTACCAATTATTCTCCAAAGCAAATTGAATGAGAAACAAATAATTGCATAGTGGAGGATAATTATAATGGGAAAGACTGGAATTATTACAACGGAAAATAAAAACAGTGAGGTTTATCACGATGTCATTATACTTTTTAAAATATATCGTTCTGTATCTTGGCGTATGCAGGTTCAAATCGGACAGGTAAAGCACAGGTTCCAAAAGGAATACGGAACGGACGTGGATGAATTTCTGGAATCTATCTATCAGGCGGGGATGGATATTAATAGTGACGAGGCGAATATCCGTTCCCGCGTAGAGGCCATCGAAAGTTCAAATAAGTTTTTGAAATTGATTGATGAGTCTGTAGATTTAATGCGTCAGTATCATCCCCAGGGGGAAAAGTATTACTGGGTTTTGTATTATACTTATATGTCAGCCTATAAGCCGATGAATATTACGGAGATTATAAGCAAGCTGGACCCCCATTTATCTCAAGGAATACGAATTAACCGAAGCACCTATTTCAGATGGCGGGAAAGCGCCCTGAGAGCCGTGGAAGGTATATTGTGGGGGTATGAGGAGGAGAGCCGAAACCTGCTGGAACATTTCCGAGATACTTGGGTGATGGAGGAATGAGAATTATTTTTGAAAGAGGGGATACTTATGAGACAAATAATGAGAAGAACTGCAGAAATGAAAAGACCGGATTATAAGTTCTGTCAATTTTGTGGTGAGAAGGTGGGATGGGAGGAAAGAATCTGTACTTCCTGCGGAAAGCTGACAGTAAGAAACTTGAAATCGGTAGGAATGGCAGAATTGCTGATGGAGGACGAAGAAATCTGTCTTAGTGTTTTGGAAAGGCAACAACGTAGCCGAATAACCTTTGAGCAGGTTACAGAGGCACCGGAAACAGACTGTGTCGCAGGAATCGGAATTTAGAATACATAAGGAGCGCATAAATGGACTGGGAAAGAAACATAAGTGTGATAGAGGATTTGGATGGCAGAAAAATTGTAATGATTCATGATATTAGATTTCGGGGGAAACGTAAGATTAACTGGAAGGAGGTTGAGCAATATCTGAAGCAGTATATCGGAGAGGTATATGAAATTATGGATTCTGCGGATATTGTCTATGTAGGCAATGACTTTGCAGATGAATACAGTGGTTCCCAGGATACGGCAAGGCTGAAAGGTGCATTAGCAAAGGCAAAAGCAAATGCGGCCCAGGGTATTCCTGAACTGATTGAGACGGCAGAAAACCGGAGACATAAAGATAATTTGAATCCAAAACATCAACGGGATGCGAAATTTGGCTGGTACCGTTATGATTCCAGGTTCGGTCTTCCTGTTTATGGGGAGGATGGGGAATTGGAACGCTATAACATATTCCATGTGGAAATGCTGATACGCCATGACGAGGATGGAAAGAGATACTTGTATGATGTGGTTAATATAAAAAAAGAAACGGGCACCCCGCTTGAGCAATAGCTGTACGGTTACAAACCCATTTCTTAGTTAACATCATATAGGATATGAAAGAAAAAGTCAAGTACAATATATTGATTTTAGTTAATTGACAATATCTATATATAGTGGTAATATAATCTTGTATTGATTTATATAACTCCGACAGTGTTCAGGAGGTATAGAAAATTTTGTTCCCGTCCCTATGGGAGGGAAGCAGCCAGGTCATGCGGGACTGCCTGGAATTTTATATTTGTCCGTATATCTGGAATGACGCTCATTTTTTTATAAATGCGGCGTCTTTTTTGTTGGACAAAAATGGGAACAGCAGTACGGAAGGAGGGCAGAAGGATTAAAAATTTATTTTTACTGGGAGGCAGGAATGAAGAAGGACAAGTTTAAAAAAATGAGGCTGCAGATTCAGACTTTGGATACTGTAAAAAAAGCGGAAAGCTGTGCGTTGCTTCTTGAAAGTATTGAGGTGGAGATGCCGGAAGTGGTGAACATCTTCATGGAATCCACGGAGCAGGGCAGACTCATGCAGGAGGACGGCACTCTCGTCATTGAACTGGCTGCAAAGGGAATCCGGGCAGATGACGGAGCGGTGAAGCATTTAAGGACAGGAAAGCAGGCGGAGATTATGGATTACAATTATTTTAAGTCCAGGCTTGCGGGAACGGTTGTGACGGATGTAAAAGCGGAGGTCTTTGATTTTTCCGGGAAGCGGAGAATTCCGTTTACGGTAAAAAAGCTGGAGTTTAGCTTTGCGAACGGGAAAAAGGTAGACCTGACAGACCAGGTCAGCGTATTGTCGCTGGATCAGTTAGCCGCTTGAAAGTTGAGGAAAGGATGGTGCAATTATGAGGAATAGGGAGATACAGGCAAAACGTTTGGTGCGGACGCGCGGCGAAGTGCAGTTTCCAATCAGGATTGGCGAGGAGGCGTATTACCGCCAGGGGAGCCGTTTGATCTGGACGGACAAGGTGAAGAAAATCCTAGAGATTGCTGCTGATTGCGTGAGGTTTGAGACTACGGCTTATTATTACATCATCGAAAGAGAAAAATTAGAAATAGGACAGTTGAGAAAAACAGCATAATTGCATGCGGTGGATGGAGACAGGCAGCCATGGATAAATGGCTGCCTGAACTGTATCGGTACCATTTTTTGCTTACCATTTACTATGATAAAATGATAGTATATAATATAAGTAAAGAAAAACATCCATTTTTTGGTACGAAATTCAGACTTGCTTGAATGTATTACAAATTCTTTAGGTCAAATCGAAAATGGTGTAAACGAAGATGCAGTTCACTGGAATGCCAAAACTGCTTTTTCGTTTATCCCATCATCGATTCTAACCTAAAGAATTGACCGAGCAGAGCGAGAGATACTTTTTGAATGTAAGCTTAAGAAGGTGGACTTAGCAACAACTCGGAATTTTAGCAAGACTAGGCATCTAAAATGTTGCATTTATGTTTGAAGATTTCTAGTAGAGAGATATCAAGTATAGTTGGGTTGAAGATGATAGGTAAAGGATTAAGTTTAGAAATTGTTAATGGAGAGATAACAAGAGATGAATGAAGAAGGACAATTTAGATTTACCAATGGATCTGTAGTTGATACAGACTTGAACTTTGACAGAGTAAAAGCGGTAGTTATGCATGAGTTTACGCATGAGCAATTATATGCAAAGACAACATATGGTCAAATCGTTTTAATGCTTCAAAAAAATGCTATTTTTCATGATAAGAGCAGCGAATTTGGAGATGTTTTGTTCGATTATATGAATAGGATGCAGGAAAGAACAGCTGTAAATGTTGAAATTATGTATGAATGTATATTAAATGGAACTGATGCATACAACAACGCAATTGATAGATTGTATATAAGAAATAGAAGATATTTTAATTACTTCAGAAAATTATGTTGTATAAATGGCAAAGTTAAATCAGAAGAAGCGGCAAAAATGCTAACAAAGATATTATTAGGTATAGCAACAGTTGCATTAAATGTAAACCCTGAGTTAATTCCTCTGGAAAGGATAGATAATGCAAGATTATTGAAGAAATATTTTGACAATCGTGATAATAATGCACAAATATCTCCAAACAAAAGGTTTGATATACTGATTAACGTTTTGTTCAGAGAGAATGATAATAATAATGATATTGAAAATGTAATAAAGGGTAGTATAGATATTGAGAGAATCAATGATTATGATTACATTCATAATTTGGCATTTAAAAAAGTCTCGAAATTGCTTTATGATTCAAAGATATCATCAAGATTAATTCCAAGAATAGAAACTATAGGTGGGATGAAGTTTGAGCATAAGGCAGGGTTTGAACAGCTTATGGTAAAACCAGCGAAAATTAACACAAAAAAAGAAATATATTTTGAAATTATAAAGAAACAAGGTGAATTTCTAGAATTGTTAAATAAACAACAACATAAGGAGGTTTATATTGCGCATAGTATTGGTGGATTTGAAGATTTTCATATAGCTAATATTTATGAAAAAAAAGCCAGGAAGAATATAATATATACCTTTTTTTTCATAAATGATGATGTCTTCTATAAGTTTCTTTCTAATCTGTCTCTTATACACATCTCCGAGCCCACGAGACATGCGCAGA
>ERZ652156.386-NODE-386-length-15180-cov-13.2052_pt1 | contig 15180 bp, 17 predicted proteins | sample MGYA00514760_ERZ652156 | MGnify/ENA metagenome assembly ERZ652156
TGGAGCACCTCAAAAACACCATCATACACTAAATCAGTAAGTTGGCAGCATCACCCATTTTTGTGCATTACGTCGCATGTATATTCCTCGTTAAAATACAGGCGGGGCTGAATAAAGGTGAGGCTCGCAATGCCCTTGCGCGAGCGGTCTTTATGCATCGGCTGGGTGAAATCAGAGATCGGGGGCTGGAGAATCAGAGCTATCGAGCCAGCGGTCTGACGTTGCTGACTGCGGCGATCTCACTGTGGAATACGGTATATATAGAAAGAGCGATAGATTCTTTGAGACGAAAAGGGATCCCGATTAATGAGCAACTGATTACCATCTGTCACCACTGGGATGGGAACATATCAACCTGAGCGGGGATTACGTCTGGAGAACGAACCTCAAACTGGGACAGGGTAAATACCGCGCATTACGCTCAGTGAATAGTAATATGTACAAAAAACAGGCTTAGCGTAGGATAATTTCCGTTTTCCAAGCGGACCCCATATAAACATACGTTGGCAGCCAGGAGCGGGATTCACGATCCCAGGTGCGTTCTTCCGCAAGGCCCAGAACGCCAAACCGTACCTGTTCCTCAATAAGCCGTGAAAGGCGTGACACCGTCACCTCCGTTTCAGGAATGACATTGCCTTTTGCGTCCTTTGCACTGAGTTCTTTTGCAAGACGGGTGATACACATGCCAACGGTATGCTTGCCGGCATCACAGAAGCTGATGAGCACTGGCCAGAGCGCATCGAGCAGGCGCTGACGTTCCGGACGGAAGCCATATTTACGTCCCGCTTTACGGCGGCCGGCAACATAGAGAGGGTGACGGGAAACATGCATGCGCAGGCTGACCTGCCCCGTTTCTTTGTCTTTTTTCACCAGGCGATTGTAGGCATGACCGAGCTGTCCGGAGAGCTTTTTATAATGCTCAGGACGGAACCAGGACGGGTTTTCACATTTGGCTTTTGTGGAGTGTTCACCGCGCTTACGGCGGGTCCGCTTTTTGACCGGCTCAGTAAGAAAATTATCCTGTGTGCCGGCATCGACGTCCTGCCAGAAACGGATTAACTCTTCGGCCGGAAGCTCAGACCAGTGAACAGAAATCTGCTTGTCATTCACGGCGGCCTGTTCTTATGGCGGCCGGGTGTTGTTTTCTATGGTGCATGCGTTATAATCCTTCACAGGCAACGCGCCTGCTTTTGGACCCCCTGATATCTGACGTTCCGCCAAGTTCGTAGCAGATATCGGGGGGTTTGTGCATTCAGGCTCCGGGAAATCCCGTCACCTGCTCCTGAACGTTTTACTGGACACGTCCTGTCCCTGTCTGTTTCCGGAAGTCCGCATTTCTTCCGTAAAACCATCTTTTGCCACCCGCCTGCCTCACCACAAAGCAGTCAAACCGTCAGTTTGAGTTAGGACACAAAAGTAATCTGAATCAACAATCTGTCCCACCACAAGACGATCGCTGACGATCCGAATACTACCTTCTCGCTGGCAATATTTCCAGATGTCAGGCCAGATTAGCGTTCATTGTTTGCGTGCTAATTGTCCTGAAGGGACGTTTAACCGGCAGCGCTCGCCGCAGTATCAGGCCGGCAGGTCTGATCGAGGAAGCGCAGGAGAACGGAACAGGAAGATGGCATTTACGCGCGGAACATGAAAAACAGTCTCTGGCGGGAGACGTTCTTCGGACTGAGGATCATTTCACCCTGGTGGCTTTCCGGATTGCAGCCTGGAGTTTTTCAGCGGTAACGGCTTCCGGGAAGACCGTGATGGTGTCAGGAGTGGCTCCGCTAACGGGCATGACGATGATCCCCGGCGTTCCGGTGAGTCCCAGCGCCTCTGCCAGGTTACTATTTTTCTCAAGGGACGCGGTATGGTCGCCAGGAGCTGGAGTGGTCAGCCCCGCCTTTGACGCTGCCCCGTGAATATCCTCCGCCGTCAGCTTGCCTTCATTATGGCCGGTGGCGTAGATGGCATTGTGATAGGTGACATAGGCCTGCGGCCCTTTCTTTTGCCAGACCGTCAGCCCCTGCTGCGCTGCCTGAAGTGAGGCTTCCCAGCGACCACCAAAAATTGGCCACTCCTTAAAGAGGTAGCGGACGTCCGGCTGCGCTTTCATGACCTTCTCCAGCTCCGGCGCGAAGCGGCTGCAGAACACGCACTGGTAATCAAAGAATTCAATCACCGCGACCTTTGCATTATCAGGACCGTAAACCGGTGTGTCCGGATCATGCAGAAGGTTCGCCTGATTCTCCATCACGCTGAGTGCAAACATCTTCTGCTTACGTGCCTCCTGCTGTTCCTGCAGCTTATGACTGACCGTTACCAGTATCTCCGGGTGGGACACCAGGTAGTCTGCTGCGATTTCCCCGATACGGGCCTCCTGCTCCGGGCTGAAGACTAGCTGCGGGGCCGAAGCGTGTGCCGTTGCAATAAAGCCTATGTATGTTGTAACTATTAATGCAGCTAATTTGTGTACTTTCATCGTCTGAGTCTCATGGTTAAAAGGGAGATTAACGTTCTTTCTGAATGGTACGGGTGAGGGTCTGTTCTTCTCGCTCCGGCATGCGGCCGCGCTCGCTATTTTCGGGTTGCCGGATAATATCCCGCTCGGTATTGGCCAGCTCATTCACAATGCGGCTGACTCCCGCACGTTCCGAAGCAACTTTGCTGGCCAATGGTTCCTTTTCTGCCCTGATATGACGGCCAATCTCATCGTGGCTAACGCTGTCCGAGCTGGCAACCTGAATGAGCACTTTTCCGGCAGGAATCGTTGGCTCATTCCGGTCGTCAACCTCAAGCATCCCGGGCGTAATACGCACCGCGTCCTCCACCGGCACAACAATACGCTCCTGAGTCTCACTCTTTTCTTTTTCCGCTTTAACGGCTTTGTTAAGCATGTCTTTTTCCGTCTGTCGTGTGGTTTCCTCCTGGTCACGGATCAGTTTGTGTTCTGATGCGGCCTCCGTAACGACATCCTGGTTTTCTCCTGTGGTGATGGTTGTCCATCTCCCTGGTGAGTTCTCTCGCGGCAAAGGGCAAAGGAGCAACGGCGAAGGGAGGAAGGAAAGGGGCGGAGACGAAAGTTTTTGCGGCACGCAAAAAGTTTTGGCGGAGTGCATTTCACCCCTTGGATGACGACCCGACGGTGCTACAAGCAGCCCTCCGCGTGAGGACACACGGGGGATGGCTTCACCGGGGGAACAGGATGCACACACCCGACACGTCGGAACGGCGTGGCGCCATTAAAGCGACGGCATCAGCCGGCGCGGTGAAGGCGTTCCGGACGGCACGGCCGGAGAAGCCGCAGCTTTTGACCTTCGCCATCAGACCCTAGCGTCAGCCCGAAACCGCTTGCGGGTTCGGCGGAGCCCGGCGGGTGCGTCAGCAGCCGCCCTGGCGGAGTGGGGCTCGACGACCGGACAGCAGCGCTGGCCGGGAGCCGAAGGGGGCCATCGCCCTGCCCTGTTTTCGGGTTATGGCCACGGAGCTGCAGCTGAGGAAGTTAACCAGCAGGACGACGGATATGATGCCCGGGATGAAGAACACAGGGAAAACCAGGCTGAAGCCAGATACAGGCAGGTAACTCGTGGTGCTCTGACTTAAGCAAAATCAGGCAGGAGAGAGGGCAAGGCGGAGGGAGCAGAGGGACGGTGCCGAAGGCGCGTCCCCCTTCCCCCGTTCCCCGCAGGGGAACAGCCCTTCCCGGAAGTTCAGGCGTGCGGTCGCATCGGGAAGGAAAAAGGGGCTACCGGCGAACCGGCAACCCCTTCATAAAGGCGCTTCAGGCATGTCCACACAGTCTCAGCCCCTGAATGGCGGGGGTTTCCCCCCGCCGGGGTTAGCTACTTAGCGGATTCGTAAGCCATAAAAGCTGCCACCTCCCTGTCCGTGTCCCTGTACCGGATTTCGCAGAGCGATTTCCGTGTCAGGTAAGTGAATATCAGCAGTGTGAGACACACTATTAATACGCACCAGAGCAGGGTGTTTCGCGGCAGTTTCATGGCCTTCTTCTCCTGTCAACGCAAAGCAGAAATGGCACCTTTACTGCGAAACAGAGATGTCCTGCTTTATTTCAGAGAATGCGTTTGACCGCCTCGCTATAAACTTCCGAGCGCTCTCTTTTCCCGACAGAAATCACAAAGACGACAACCTTCTCGTCTATGACCTGATATACAAGACGATAGCCTGAAGACCGGAGCTTAATTTTGTAACAGTCATGCATACCCCGAAGCTTGTTCGCATCAATTCGGGGTGACTCAAGCACTTCAGCCAACTTATTTTTTAGCTGTTCACGTACCGTCGAGCCCAGCTTTCGCCATTCCTTTAGTGCACGCTCGTCAAAATCCAGAAAATATGCCATCAGAGCTCATCCAGCGTCACACGTACTGGCTTAGGATTGCGAAGTCGTTCTTTCACGATCTCCACGAGCTCAGCATCCTCATCACTCAGGAGTGTCTGTTTGAACGGCAAACGTTCATTGTCAGCAATATATTCAAGCATGAGGCGAAGTGCCTCAGAGGGAGTTACACCCATTTTTTCAAGCGCAGCGTAAGAACGCGCTTTAAGTTCATCGTCAATACGCAGGTTGATGCTACCCATGTCTCACACCTCTTGTAAATACAAATGTCATTACAAGTATCGCACTACAACATGCTTAGGGCAAGCCACGAAGGAAGTCAGAAAACGAGACGTCAGAAGTGTGATCACAGTCCGCTTAGTGCCAAAAGCGGACGTTCACGTCCGTTCTTGAAATATTGGCCCGATAATTCAGCGTTAAATTTTCCGGTTAATACGCAACGCATCCACAACGAGTGAAAACGCTGGGGAAGGCTGTTTACGGCTGGGATAATAAAGATAGTAGCCGGGAAAAGGACGGCACCATTCTTCAAGCACGCGGATCAGTTTTCCTTCCTGCAGATGTGTGCCGAACTCCTCTTCAGGTAAAAAGGCAATGCCCAGTCCGGCAAGAGCTGCGTCAACGACGTGTTCCGATGTGTTAAACGTCAGTTGCCCTTCAACCCGAACGTGAAATTTACCGTTTTCCTGCTCAAACTCCCAGGCGTAAATTTTCCCCGATTGAACCATGCGCTCATTAATACAGCAGTGTTGCATCAGATCGCGTGGCGTCTGAGGGGCGGCGCACCGGGCGAAATACTCAGGGGAAGCTACAGCCGCCATGCGCAGTTTCGGGCCAATGGGTACGGCTATCATATCTTTGTCGATAGTGTCTCCGAGCCGCACGCCGGCATCAAAACGATCCGCAACGATATCCCGGAAGCCGTGGTTGGCATCAAACTCAATATGAATATCAGGATATTCGCGTAACAGTGGTGTCAGCTTTGGCAGCAGTGTGGTCTTCAGAACATTAGGTCCACATGTAATACGGACGGTCCCGGCAGGTTTATCACGCAGTGCCGTCAGCATGTCCAGCTCGGTTTCAATCTCATCAATACGATGTCCCACAGACTGCAGCAGGCGCTCCCCGGCAGCCGTCACTGACACACTGCGCGTGGTCCTTGTCAGCAGGCGGATTTGCATCCGTTCTTCCAGCCCGGAAATCGCCTGGCTCAGTGCGGGCTGGGTCACGCCGAGCTGGGCGGCAGCGCGCGTAAAGCTGCCCTCACGCGCCACGGTGACGAAAGAGAGTAAGTCGTTAAGATTGCGTCTGGCCATGCTCGTTTCCGGTCCATTTATAAATTTTACTTATAAGGGTATTAAGTATTCATTAGCTAGTTAACCCGCTGCATATTGGTAACAATAATGCGATGAAAAAGTCAACGCTAACCCTTATGCAAAACGCTTACCGCAGAACATCACTGCTGCTCCTTGCCGGCCTGCTTTTCGTCACGCAGTCCGCTATGGCGGGTGACAACGACCGGGGAGTGGCGCAGGAGACGCTTATGAAAATTGAGATCATTGTGGAGGGAGAAACCGCCACCGCCACCCTCTTTGATACGCCGACAGGCCGGGACTTTGCGTCTTTGCTTCCCCTCAGCCTGACGCTGGAAGACTATGACGATATTGAGCGTATAAGCGACCTGCCGCGCAGGCTTTCCACGGTGCAGGCACCGGACGGCATGACGCCGGAAGCCGGAGATATCACTTACTACGCGCCCTGGGGCAACCTGGCGATTTTTGCCCGGGGCAGGGCTTACGCCCGTTCACTGATCCCGTTAGGGAAAGTGGATTCCGGACTGCCGGTCCTGCAGCGCCACGGACCTCTTGCGGTGCAGATCAGGGTCGCCAACTGACCCGCAGCACCTTCCGTACCGCGATTATCCCTCTTATCCCGTCTCCGTATGCCGTTTCAGCTCTTCCTGCAGCGCTGAAGGCTCCGGGGCACAGACTTCATGTTATCTACTGAAAAGAAATCCCTGAATGAGTAATAAGACAGACGAAAACAGAAAAAAAAACACCGGAAGCGGGAAACAGCCTGCGCACTGGAGTGGTGTCTTTGCCATGACGCTGTGCGTCTTCGCCCTGATCGCCTCCGAATTCATGCCGGTCAGCCTGCTGACACCGATGGCGAAGACCCTTCGTGTCACCGAAGGCATGGCCGGACAGGGCATCGCTATTTCCGGGGCATTTGCAGTGGTAACCAGCCTGTTTATTTCCGTGCTGGCAGGCACGCTTAACCGGAAAACGCTGCTGCTCGGCCTGACCTGCATTATGGCAATTTCCGGTGCTGTTATTGCGATGGCACCCAATTACCTGACCTATATGGCGGGCAGGGCCCTGATTGGCATTGTGGTCGGCGGGTTCTGGTCGATGTCGGCCGCGACGGCAATGCGTCTGGTCCCGGTGCATCGTGTTCCGCTGGCGCTGGCTATTTTCAACAGCGGCAATGCTCTGGCTACCGTCGTGGCTGCCCCTCTGGGCAGCTGGCTCGGATCGGTTGTTGGCTGGCGGGGCGCCTTCTTCTGCCTGGTGCCGGTCGCCATCATCGCGTTTGTCTGGCAATTACTCAGTCTGCCTTCCATGTCGGTCACCCGTCAGGCGGCGGCTTCCCGCAACGTTTTCATGCTGTTTCGTCGCCGGGTGGTCACGCTGGGCATGCTGGGTGTGGGGATCTTCTTTATGGGGCAATTCACGCTCTTTACCTACATCAGGCCTTTCCTTGAGACGGTGACGCGGGTGGATGACGCAACAGTGACACTGGTCCTGCTGGTTATTGGTGTCGCGGGTTTCATCGGCACTACGCTGATTGGCCGGGTGTTAAAACGCGGGTTCTACCCGACCCTGATGGCCATCCCGGTACTGATGGCCATCACCGCGCTGGCACTGATTGCCTTCGGCAGTCAGGTAGCCATCGTGACGGCGCTGCTTGGGCTGTGGGGGCTGATTTCCACAGCCGCACCGGTGGGATGGTGGGCATGGGTTCCGCGTACCTTCCCTCAGAATGCCGAAGCGGGCGGCGGACTGATGGTGGCGATGGTGCAGCTGTCCATTGCTCTCGGTTCGACGCTGGGCGGCCTGCTTTTCGACCATCACGGCTACCAGAGCACCTTCCTGGCCAGCGCCGCGATGCTGATTATCGCAACCGTACTGATCTTCCTGACCTCGCGGGCAGACACTTCTGCCGCAGACCATTCATAAACCCAGGAGTAATGCCATGACAGTTAAAGCTTACGGTGCCCATGCGGGCACACTGCCGCTGGAGCCGATGGATATCACCCGTCGCGCCCCCGGTGCCCATGATGTGCAGATTAATATCGCGTACTGCGGAGTCTGCCATTCGGATATCCACCAGGTACGCGCTGAATGGGCTGGAACGCTCTATCCCTGCGTACCGGGACATGAAATTGTCGGTCGTGTCGTGGCCGTTGGCGATCACGTCTCCGGTTTTTGTGCAGGGGACCTGGTGGGGGTCGGCTGCATTGTCGACAGCTGCCGGCACTGCAGTGACTGTGACGACGGACTGGAGAACTACTGCGACCATATGACAGGGACATACAATTTCCCAACGCCGGATGCGCCGGGCCACACGCTGGGCGGATATTCGCAGCAGATTGTGGTGCATGAGCGCTATGTCCTGCGCGTCACTCACCCAGAAGCGCAACTAGCCGCCGTGGCTCCGCTGCTGTGCGCAGGGATCACAACGTACTCACCGCTGCGTCACTGGCAGGCGGGCCCCGGCAAAAAGGTCGGCGTGGTCGGTATCGGTGGACTGGGGCATATGGGGATCAAGCTTGCGCACGCCATGGGCGCGCATGTCGTAGCCTTTACCACGTCTGAGTCCAAACGTGACGCCGCCAGAGCGCTTGGTGCAGATGAGGTGGTGGTCTCCCGTCATGCCAGCGAAATGGAAGCCCATGCAAAGAGCTTCGATTTTATCCTCAACACCGTTGCTGCGCCGCATAACCTCGACGTGTTCACTGCGCTGCTGAAACGCGATGGCACGATGACCCTGGTGGGTGCGCCGGCCACGCCGCATGGCTCGCCAGAAGTGTTCAGCCTCATCATGAAGCGCAGATCGATTGCCGGGTCGATGATTGGCGGCATTCCTGAAACGCAGGAGATGCTCGATTTCTGCGCCCAACACGGCATTGTCGCCGACATTGAGCTTATCCGCGCCGACCAGATTAACGATGCCTATGAGCGCATGCTCAGGGGCGATGTGCATTACCGGTTTGTCATTGATAACGCCACCCTGGCTTAATGATAAGGAGACCATCATGAAAAAATTTACGTTAGCGCTGGGGCTGTTGATCAGTGCATTTGCTTCCTCTGCGGCGGATATGTCCCGTGGGGCCGATAATTTTTATAAAAGCGATAAGGTGACGCAGCAAAAAGTCACCTTTAAAAACCAGTATCAGATGGCCGTGGTCGGCAACCTGTTTATCCCGAAAAAGATGAACCAGAATACCCGACACCCGGCGATCGTCGTTGGTCACCCGATGGGAGCCGTTAAGGAACAGAGTTCGAATCTCTATGCGCAGAAGCTGGCGGAGCAGGGGTTTGTCACGCTGGCTATCGATCTCTCTTTCTGGGGAGAAAGCGAGGGCAAACCGGGGCACCTGATTTCACCGGAAATCTACACAGATGATTTCAGCGCGGCGGTTGATTATCTAAGCACACAGCCGTTTGTCGATCCGGATAGCATCGGTGTATTAGGTATCTGCGGCAGCGGAAGTTTTGTTATCAGTGCTGCCAAGATTGACCCGCGTATGAAAGCCATTGCCACCGTCAGCATGTATGACATGGGGGCTGCATTTCGCAACGGCCTCAACCATTCCCAGACGCCGGAACAACGAAAGGCCTTTATCCGGTCAGCCACAGAGCAGCGTTTAGCAGAGTTTCAGGGAGGCGAGACGGCCTACATTCCCGGTACCGTGAATACACTGGACGCTTCAACGCCTGATATTCAGCGCGAGTTCTTTGATTTCTACCGCACCGAACGCGGCGGCTACACCCCACAGGGTCAGAAAGAAGAACTGACGACGAAACCGATGCTGAGCAGTATTGGCAAGTTTATGAACTTCTATCCGTTCAACGATATTGAAACCATCTCGCCGCGCCCGATGCTGTTTATTACCGGCGATCAGGCTCACTCAAAAGAGTTCAGCGAGGACGCTTTCAAACGCGCCGGTCAGCCTAAAGAACTGTATGTCGTACCGGGCGCAGGGCATGTCGATCTGTATGACCGTACCGACGTCATCCCTTTTGACAAGCTGAAAGACTTTTTCCGTAAAAATCTGCAATAACACGTTCAGTTAAGGAGCATTTGACATGAATTACAAACATCTGGGGCGTACCGGTCTGCGGGTGAGCCGCATCGGTCTCGGTACCATGAATTTCGGTGAGCTGACGGATGAGTCTGCCAGCTTCAGGATCATGGATGAAGCCGTGGATGCAGGTATCAACTTTTTCGATACCGCTGACGTCTATGGCGGGCCGCAGTCACCGGATATGGCAAAGGGTTACGGAACATCCGAAGAAATCATCGGTAATTGGCTGGCGCGTAGTGGTCAGCGTGACCGGATAGTGCTGGCCACGAAAGTTTACCAGCCGATGGACACGGGGCCGAACGACAAATACCTGTCTGCCTACCATATCCGCCGGGCCTGTGAGGCCAGCCTGAAAAGGCTGAAAACGGACCATATCGATCTCTATCAGATGCACCATATCGACCGGAACACGCCCTGGGAGGAGATCTGGCAGGCCATGGAACAGCTGATCCGAGAGGGTAAAATCAGCTACGTTGGCAGCAGTAACTTTGCTGGCTGGGATATTGCCACTGCACAGTGCAAGGCTGACGCGCGCAACCTGCTGGGGCTGGCATCGGAACAGAGCCTGTACAATCTGACCCAGCGCACGATTGAGCTAGAAATCATTCCGGCGCTGCGTCATTACGGCATTGGCCTGATCCCCTGGAGCCCGGTCGGGATGGGGATGCTGGGCGGTGTTCTGAAGAAAATTGCCGGTGGCCGCCGGGCATCACCGCAGTTGCAGGCACAAATCAACCGCCTGCGGCCACAACTGGAGGCCTGGGAAACACTGTGTGATGAGCTGGGGGAAACACCATCAGACGTCGCGCTGGCTTGGCTACTGCAGAACTCGGTGGTTAGCGCCGTGCTCAGTGGTCCGCGTACAGTTGAACAGCTCCGTCAGAATCTCAATGCCCTGACGCTGTCTCTTTCAGACGATACGCTCAAAAGGCTGGATACCATCTGGCCGGGGCCAGGCGGAGAGGCACCTGAAGCTTACGCGTGGTAAAAGGTTATCAGTGTTAACAATTACCGGCCTTCGGGTCGGTAATTACATTATTTCGGCGAAATTTATTTATTACCTGAAGATGTTGTACTTTTCATCAATTCTTGGATGTCCGCTTTTCGCTCACAGCGGACCTTCAGCTCAGTTAGCTGGTCCGCTCCGTGCCAGGAGCGGACATTACTACACACCGTAAGTAGTCTTATGTGTCTGAAATGAAACCGCAGCCCGATAGTTACTTTCTCTCCTGCCCGTTACTTGAACAGAAATACGCAATGTCCTAAATAACTACCATAATTGTCATTTACGACATTTCTTTCTCACTTATGATTCTCTCATCGAATCAATGGTGATCGAAAGGAGTCTGCAATGAGTGTCGCAACACAACCGGGTAAAGGCACTGCCGTAATCACTGGTGCATCCACCGGCATCGGTGCCGTTTACGCCAGTCGACTGGCGCGCATGGGATACGACCTTACCATTATCGCCCGTAATCATAACCGCCTAAATCAGATGGCGAGTCACATCACTGCTGACACCGCCCGCAATGTGGAAGTGCTGGCAACCGATCTGGGTGATGCCCAACAGCTTGCTGCTCTGGAGAAAAAACTGCGTGCCGATGCCAGCATTACTCTCCTGGTGAACAATGCCGGTGTCGGAACTCATACGCCGTTGTTGTCGAGCGATGTCGATCAAATGCAGGCGATGATTAATCTCAATGTCGTTGCTCTGACCCGTCTGACTTACAGCGTGGTTCCCGGATTTGTCGCGCGAGGTGTGGGTGCCATCATCAATATCTCATCGATTGTCAGCCTTGCGCCGGAACTGCTTAACGGCGTGTACGGCGGCACAAAAGCCTTTGTTCTGGCATTCACTCAGTCACTGCATCATGAACTCTCTGAAAAGGGCATCCATTTTCAGGCCGTGCTGCCGGGCGCGACAGCAACGCCGTTCTGGGATAACGGTGGTTTACCCCTTGACCAACTCGATAAGTCAATAGTAATGAGCGCTTACGATCTGGTGGACGCGGCGCTTACGGGTTTTCTTAACGGGGAATTTGTCACCATCCCGTCACTGCATAACGAAGCTTACTGGCAGGCGATGGAAAGTAGTCGCCAGGCTATGATCCCGCACCTCTCCAGCAATGTACCCGCCGGCCGTTATCGTGCCGGACTTACTCACTAGCCTTGTATTTAGCCAACAGGAATAACCGTATGAAACTGACAAGCAACACTATTTTTATCACTGGCGGCACGTCGGGTATTGGCCGCGAGATGGCAGAAAAATTTCATCAAATGGGTAATCAGGTGATCATTTCAGGCCGTCGTAAAGCTCTTCTTGACACGGTTACGTCCGCCAATCCGGGAATGGATTCCGTGGTACTGGATGTCACCGATGTATCCAGCATTAAATCGGCGGCGAAAGAGGTGCTCTCCCGCTATCCGGCCCTGAATGTGGTGATCAATAACGCTGGCATTATGCCCTTCGATAATCCAGCTGCCGAACTGGATGACGATATGGCCACCACCTTACTGGACACGAACCTGTTGGGCACTGTTCGGGTCAGTTCAGCCTTTGTTGAGCACCTGAAACAACAACCGGATGCGGTATTGATCAACAACAGTTCGATTCTGGCTTTTTTACCCTTGGTGACGAATGCACTCTACTCAGCAACCAAAGCAGCGATTCATTCTTATACCCTGTCGCAGCGTTTTTTACTGCGCGATGCCGGTGTGAATGTGATCGAGATTTCACCGCCTTGGGTCGATACCGATTTGATCTACAAAAGCGGTGATTCCCGTGCGATGCCGGTAGCTGATTTTATCCAGCAAACTTTTGACAAACTGGCGACAGATTCCATTGAAGTGATTGTAGATAGTGTGCTCCCTGCACGTGCGAATCCGGGTGTGAACGAACACGAGATGGTGAACGCGTTTAATCAGTCAATGGTAGATAACCCCATTCCGGTTCCCAGGCCATACCGATCCGGTTTTCCAGCTCACATTCATAGTTACGCAGGACGCGGGGCAGGAGTACCGCCGGAACACTCACCTGACGGTTTGCCGCTTCCCGCTGACGGGCCAGGAGATCGCTGACAGTCAGATTATTTACCCCCTCCTGGCGGTATTGCGTCATTTTCATTTCGCCGATCGCCTTCATCAGATTCCGGATTTCAGCCCCGTCCGGTTCTGGCTGGGCTTCACGGCAGGCCACGCTAATCCCCTCTTCCGTCCAGACCAGCAGGACCAGGGGTTCGTCAAACGTGAACATGTTTTCAAGCTGTACACAAAGTTCTTCGCGGGTTCCGTACATCGTTTGTTCTCTCTTGTAAGGGGTTACAGACCGGGCATCAGCCCGGCAGGGTCAGTCAGTCCTGAAAGGTTTCGTCCAGCACCAGGGCTTCGCGGTAGGCTTCAAGAAGCAGGGTGTTGATCCGGCGCAGAGTCTGCGCAGCCATACGTTCGGTAAGCGTTGCCGCGTCGTGCCGGTGCTGCGATTCGAGGCGGTTCAGCAGCATCCGCACGTCACACATGGCATTGCTGAGCGCGGCCACGTCCGCGCGCAGGTTTTCAAGGCCCGGGTAGTTCATGCCGCCTCCGGATAGTCGGGGTAAAACGCGCCGTCATTGGCCGCCGGCATCCTTCTTGCCCGTTCAACCTGTGCCAGACGTCGAACGCCGGCGGCGTGGTACTGCTCAAGCATCTCGATCCCGATATAGCGGCGGCTGGCTTCGGCGGCGGCCACGCAGGTGGAGCCGCTGCCGGCGAACGGGTCAAGGACAATAGCCCCCGGACGCGTGAGCGATTCAATCAGCGGCCGCAGGCTCTGCACCGGCTTCTCCGTCGGGTGATGTCGGTTGCCCGTGTATTTCCAGGGGATCACGTCCGGGATGGGACGGTCCGGGGTTTGCGGCCTTCCCTTTGCCAGCAGGTAGGCACTCTCATGGGTGTAACCCACGAACGTCGATTTTGAGGCGTAGCTCTTGGCAAAGACGATATGGCCAACCACCCTGAAACCGGCCGTTTTCCACGCATTCAGAAACAGATCCGCGCGGTTCCAGGCATAGAAACTCACCATGAGGCTGTCATTTTTCAGCACGCGGTACATTTCATGACAGGCGGGCTGGAGCCATTCGGAAGAGTTGTCCCCGGCCAGGGTGCGGCCGGTACGGTCCTTATAGCCAACCAGGTACGGTGGGTCGGTAAGAATAAAATCGACGGCACGCGCCGGAAAACGGGACATCACCTGCACGCAGTCACCCAGAATAAAACGGGACATAGACACACTCCTCTCTGATATGCGGCACCCTCTTGCGCCGTGCCGCCACAAAAACCCGGCGAAAAGCGGAGGGCGCAGGGGCGACGCCGCAAGCCGCAGCGCAAGCCTTTCACGGGCTGAATGCACCGTGAAAGGTGCGAACGGGTGAGGACGGAGACAACGTGAACCCTTGCGACCGCAGCGGCCGGGTTAGCGTGAAGGCACGGCGTTGAACACGCCGCCGGCTGGCGGCAATAAGGCGGAGGGAACCGACATCCTTCGGTACCGGTTCTGGTAGCTGATGAGTCCGTGAGTGTATGGCAGAATGCACACTGATAATGGATTCGCGCCGTTATCTGACATGTGTGCCTTTGATTTCAGGACGTCCCCAACCGGAGACGTCTTTTTTTTGAGTCGGATATATGGCAGGTGAAAAAAGGCAGCGATTGTGCAATTATCTGTGCCGAAAACATCTGATGGGTTTTCACTTACAACGAATATGACACATTTCAGGACACCCCTCCCCGGAAGGTGTCCTTTTTTTTTAGCGCCCCTTCACGTGGTCGATAGCGAACTGCAGCGTGTCCCAGTTAAAACCGATGCCTGCATCGTGGCTGTGGTCGCAGATACGCATGGCTTCTGCAATTTCCTCCTCCGACAGACTGCCATCGAGGGACAGAAAATCATCTTCCAGCCAGAACGTCCCCATACACAGTGCATCCGGTGGGTACTGCTTCAGCCTGGCGATGAGCCCTGCCACCGTCACATCATCACGACATGCAGGACGCGACGGCAGGACGCGATCAGCGATGTCGTTCCAGCACCAGTCATCGCACTCCGGTACGGGTTCCAGCAGGGTCTGTAATTCCACGCCCGGCAGCAGGGAGAGCTGCTCCAGAACCTCCCCCAGAGAAAGTCGCTCTCCGCTGGCATCTTCACTCCCCAGGTAATGGTGATTGATATAGACGGCAAACTCGCCGTTATCGAGTTCAATACAGGTCAGTCTGAACATGGTTGTGTCCTCAGCATCCGGCACCCTCTTGCGCCGTGCCGCCACAAAAACACGGCGTAAAGCGGAGGACGCCAGGGCGACGCCGAAGCCGCAGCGCAAGCCCTTCACGGGCTGAATGCACCGTGCAGGGCGCGAACGGGTGAGGACGGAGACAACGTGAACCCTTGCGACCGCAGCGGCCGGGTTAGCGTGAAGGCACGGCG
>ERZ652156.389-NODE-389-length-15088-cov-12.1352_pt1 | contig 15088 bp, 14 predicted proteins | sample MGYA00514760_ERZ652156 | MGnify/ENA metagenome assembly ERZ652156
GAGATCTGCGCATGTCTCGTGGGCTCGGAGATGTGTATAAGAGACAGGATGAGGGAGGCGTAGCGGGCTACGTTGACCGAATTGGGACCAAATATACTGCGAAGTGGGGCGCGCAGATGGCGGGAATGAATTTTCAAACACACCCTACGCCAGCTGAAAACTTTTTCGGGTTTCCAATTGAATTAGTCAGTGATTTAAAGGACAGGATGTATCAGGAAGACGCCGATAGCTGCATAAGATATTTAAATCATCTGAATGACAGGGATTACCGTATTACCCATGACGAATTTTTCTCATTGCTTGATATGACGGATGAAACAACAAAATATATGTTCAATGCAGACAGATCCGGATATGTATTCTATTGCTGTGATACGGACGGTGACGGAATTGATGAGTTGATTGCGTTTGAAAAGGACGGACGTGGGACCAGTTCCTATATTTATATGCTGACCAAGGGCGAGGAGGGCTATACTTACCTTAACAGCAATTATCTTGATGACGTCCGACTTTTTTCGTTATTTCAGTATGAAAATGCATTTTATTATGCTGCAAGCTGTTATGATGATTCCACCGGGACAGTCAATCTGCAGATGTTCATGCTGAACCGCAATTGCTTCAAGCTATCCAATATCGTAGACAGCATATGTTTTAACCGGACATTTGATATATCAGAACCAGACCTCCTTTACCGCAATGAAAATCATCCGGATATACGCCTTGTCCAGGACTATCTTGGAGACATTCTATATGACGTTGTCTATGCAAACAGAGCAAAAGAAACGTTTCATGGGGATGAATGGGCATACCTGAATGAGGAGCGGCCATTCCCGAATGAGGATACGTACAGTTGGGATTATGATACGGAAGACCAGGCCATAGACTGGAGCCGTATGTATATTATGGATATAAACAATGATGGGAACGACGAGATATTCACAAAATCCCCTCCAGGTTACCAGCAGCCGTTTGCACATAGGGTCAATTGGTATGACGGGGATTTCCGGCTATGCCCGGCACCGGTGGAGGAATGGGAGGATGAGGACTATCGGTCCGTTGATATGTGGTTTAAAAACATCAATGGGAAAATAGTCACATTTACTTTGTACCAGGAAATTCAATCCGGCCTGCAGTATCTTATTGATGCCAGAATACAGGAACGTGATGAACACACCATCCTAATGGATTATATGGTTGTATTGGAACCCACGGATATCCGGGTTACGGAGTTCGGCATTGGTACGGATGTTTCCATCTATAAACCTTTGATATACCAGGATCCGGATCTGGACAAGGCATTTCCTTATAATCTGCCGGATATGGCTGAAGTATTTTTACTAAAAGTACAGGGACCTTCTGTTACCATTGAAAATAATTGTGATATACCTGATGATTTCACAAAAATCCTGGAAGGCTTACTGACCGATGGCTCCCTGGATGATTTAGACAGTGAGCTGGGAATGGAACTGAATCGGATGAATGAGAATACTTTTCACAGCAGATATGGAGCATACACCGGATATGCTGAAAGCACACTTGAAGGCGGGACACAGTCTGTGTATCAGATAACCCTTGGCAGTACTGATTACTTTCTTTTATTGCAGTATAATGCTGCGGGAAAAGTTGGGGATTTACATATCTATCAAAAGGAAGCCGGCAGGCTGACCTATGTAAGCACCTATCAGCCTACGCATCTGTGGGCAAAGGTGATTGAATATTCCGGCAAATTATATATTGCCGAACGGCCGTCGCCGTGGTATGAATCCCCGCGCTATCTTGACAGTACACGTATCCATCAGCTGATACCAGAAGGCGGACAGGATATCCTTATCGATGCGGTCCCCAAAACCTATCAGTGGCAGAAAATATATGATAATCAGGCTTATTACGGACCCGCTGTTACCGGATACCTGGAAGGGATAAAAACAGAATTGATGGACCTGCCATACCTGACCAGGGAGGATGCAGTCTATTTGGGTGATGAAACGCCTGAGATTGACCAGGATAAGCTCCTAAGGCTAGGTTCCGTTACATCCCCTTATGATACTTTTTATAAAATTGACTTCAATAATGATCAGAAAGATGAGTATATCTCAAAAAGTAAGTCTTACAACAGTATTTACACCGGCATATATCAATTCACCCATAAGGGGATTGCAGGATTGGGATACGATGAGAAGGCGGGCGGGACTTTGGGCCGGCCGGTCCAGCTCTGGTTTAAGGAAATAGAAGGAAAGGTTTTTACATTCCGGCTGTATTATGATGAGGAATCATACTACTATATATTAAATGTATCCTTGATAGAAGGGACTGGCATTACACAGGTCCAGACTTATATGATCGTACCCAAAGTCAATTATATTGCTTCTTATGGCTGTGAGTAAGAGCCCAGCAGGGAAAACCGTTTGGATCGGCAACCAGGACAAAGGAGGATGGAATGGATTTAAATTATCAGGAAATTGCGGACAGGGCCGCTGCACATGCCTTAAAGAGCGGCATCATACTTGATTATTCGGAAAAAAGCATTGCGGAAGTGGAATCAATCTTAGGGGAGTATTATAACCATCTTGCAGAATACGACGGCAAGGAAGGTGCGGATACATTGTGGAATATTGCTGTCCACTATGGTATTTACCTGGGTGAGACCATGCTGCGCCTTCAGTTGGGTGAAAAGGGCTTTGCGTGGTACATGGACAACGGAATGCCGGTCCTGAAGAACCGGACAAGCGCTCAGATATCCCCCATTACAAAGGCCCACAAACGGATGTTAAAAGGGCCTGAGGACAATGTAAAAAGCTTCTTCGATGTGGCACTCCTGTTCGCAGATGGTAAATTCCCCACCAATCACATTGTCCACCGCGCCATCAATGCCCAGCTGCCCTCGGGTCAGATTATAGAAAATGTGCCATACCGGGACATCACTCCTTACATCATGATGATTGAAGAGGGCAGGGAGGATTTCCTGATATTGGAGTCCCAGGATGGATTTTTCCAGTTTTACGGGATAGACAACCAGTTTGTCGCAGAGGTGCGTGTCAATCTGCCAAAGGGCGATTTCCAAACTTATTCCATCATTGATAAGGAAAAAGAACAGCAGATGGAACGGATCCGCCTTTCCACACCCTACGGGCAGTTTATGCCTACGGAACGGGAGGTGGTGTCCTTAGGACTGGTCCAAACAGTAGTTAAGGCATACTATGAACATATAAATGCAGAAGACTTCCTTAAATCCATCCCATGTGTTGACACCACAGAGGAAACGAAACGATGTATGGGGCTGATAAAATAAGAGAACGGTTCATTTGCATGGCAGTCAGACAATTTTTTAGGATGCTGCGTCAACAAGGGCAGTTTATGCCAGAATCCGCAGCATCCTTTTTTGTAGAAGTGTATCAGCTAACCGTCACCTTAAACCGGCAATCATCCGCCCCGCCTAATACAGTATGTATTATTTCAACTTGTATATCCTTGTCCGGCATCAAATCCTGTAAAATATATAAGACGCTGTTCCTTGAGCATTCACAATGGGACACATCCGTTACCTTGCCAGATAAAACCTCATCACAGACACATTTAGGATATCCTATTTCATAGATATGTCCAGGTTCGATTACTCTTGCAATGAGCATTTCCGTGTTGCCATATTTTTTATACTGCTCATCTAAGCTGCATCCACATTCTTCAAATTGCGCGCGCTGAATGGGCAGAACCGTGTCCTTTACACAATCAATTGCTTTTTTCTTATAGTCCAATATTAATTTCTCCTCCTAATATATAAGTGTAAGGTTCAAGCACCCAACAGCCAGTTGGGACTTATCCTTCTCATTGTTAAAGCTGTATAATGATTAAGCATCGGCCTGACAGATTTCTCCTTGGACCACTCGGTGTCCGCAGTAAAGCCAGTCAGCCAGCTTATCATTTGCAGCCGTTCGATTTATGCAGGTTGAACTACCGTGATGTACGTTCGTTTGATACCCCAGGAGATGGAATAAGCAATGAGTAAAGCTGGAACCATGCAAATTCACTTTAGGAGGTACGTAAGAATGTACAACGCAGTAGGTATTGATGTTTCAAAAGGCAAGAGCACCATTGCAGTCCTGCAACCCGCAGGGGTCATCATCAGAAAGCCTTTTGATGTATCCCACACTTCTCAGCAACTGAATGAACTTTCCAGTTATCTCAATTCCCTTGAGGGCGATACCAAGGTAGTTATGGAATGTACCGGCAGATACCATGAACCTATGGCAAATGCCTTACATAAAGCCGGACTGTTTGTCTCAATTGTCAATCCGCACCTGATTAAAAATTTTGGGATCAACTCCCTTCGCAAAGTAAAATCCGACCCTGCGGATGCCAATAAAATTGCCCGCTATACTCTTGACAACTGGCCTGAACTGCGTCAGTATTCAAGTATGGATGATACACGTACCCAACTAAAAACATTAAATTCTCAATTCAGCTTCTTTATGAAGCAAAAAGTTGCTGCAAAAGCAAACCTGATTGCTCTGTTGGATAACACCTATCCTGGTGTAAACAAGCTCTTTGACAGCCCTGCCCGCAGCGATGGCAGCGAAAAATGGGTGGACTATGCTTACTCCTTCTGGCATGTGGACTGTGTCCGTAAAATCGGCTTAAAAGCCTTTACAGAACGCTACAAAGCCTTTTGCAAAAAGCACCACTACAACTTCCAGCCTTTGAAGCCGGAAGAATTGTTCCTTGCCTCAAAGGAACTCATTGCGGTTTTTCCAAAAGAGAAAAACTACAAGCTGTTAATCCAGCAAAGCATCCAACAGCTGAACCTTGCTTCTGAGCATGTGGAGCAGCTTCGCAAAGAAATGGATGCACTTGCCGCTACACTGCCGGAATACGGTACTGTCATGGGCATATATGGTGTGGGCAAAACTTACGGGCCTCAGCTTATGGCTGAGGTCGGTGACGTATCAAGATTTACCCACAGGGAAGCATTAACTGCCTTCGCAGGTGTCGATCCTGGCGTAGATGAGTCCGGTCAACGCAAACCTAAAAGCAATAGGGCTTCAAAAATCGGTTCTGCGAGGCTACGCAAGACACTGTTTCAGATTATGACTACTTTGCTTCAGAACGCCCCGCAAGATGATCCGGTCTACCGTTTCCTTGACAAGAAGCGTTCAGAAGGCAAGCCCTACTATGTCTACATGACCGCCGGCGCCAACAAGTTCCTGCGCATCTACTATGGCAAAGTGAAAGAGTGTCTGCGTAATTTAGAGCAGTCAGAATAGCATTTTTCTTCATATCCCTTTCAATGACCGGCTATTAGGGCGGTCTTGGAGTTGTGCCCAAAACCATCTCAAAAAATTTTTTCAAAAAACACTTGACTTTTTATTAGCAGGCTTTACAAGTACAGATTTTAAAAATAGGATACACGAAACATTACAAACTATCAAGAGGTAAATATAAATCTACAGTTTTTACCATGGTTTACATTTTTTTCCAGTATGTCCATTTTTTCAGTTTCTGTATGTACACAGCTTATCCATACATTTTCTCCATGCATGAGGAATCCCCAACACTTGAATTTAGCTGTTATCCCTCATCACCCTGCAAGGATTCCCATATGCAACAGTGTTATCCGGTATATCCTTTGTAACAACGCTGCCTGCCCCAATCACGACATTATTGCCGATTGTCACCCCAGGCATGATGATGGCTCCTCCGCCTATCCACACATTGTCTCCAATTATGACCGGAGCTGTCTGGGTTTTGCAAAATTCAAACGTCCCATCTTCTTTTGGGCTTCCAAACCGTTCCATTGCATTGGTTGGGTGAAACGCAGTATATATTTGAACATTTGGAGCAATTAAGGCATTATTCCCGATTATAATCCTGTTATCATCTAAAAAAGTGCAGTTCATATTTACTTCGCAATGATTGCCAAAATAAATGTTATTCCCATAATCCACATAAAAGGGCGCCGTAATCCACAGGTTCTTTCCCCTTCCGCCTAACAGTTCATTCAGGATGCGCTCTTTTTCTTCTGTGTCCGCAGAATCAGTCTGGTTATAATCCCTGACCAAATCCTTTGCCTTGTGCCATTGTGATAAAAGTTCAGTATCCCCACAGTCATAAAGCTGTCCGGATAACATTTTTTCTCTTTCAGTCATGATTTCCTCCACGTATACAGCCAAATCTATTTTTAACTTATTATACCATACCCGCGATGGCTAAAACAAAAAACATTACGAAACGCTGCGCTGCCTGTCCATTTATCCGTACATAGAAAATATCTTTCCTGCCTTTTCTTTTAATATATCCCTGGCCTTGGCGGGCTCGATTATTTCCACATACTCCCCAAAGGAAAGCAGGTAAAGGAATGTCCAATCACTGAGCCGGTATCTGAATGTCACTTCCAGCGTACCGTCATCCAACCTCTTAATATACTTCTCTTGAAATTCGTCGTATACTTTATACGCTATCTTTTCAGAAAAATGCAATTTGAATACAGGTATATCGTTTTCTTCTTTACAGGCAGGCGTAATGGAAAAGTCCTCCGGCAGTTCACGGTCAAACAACGCATCTGTTATTTGAAGATTCCTTATGCGGGACATCTTATAGGTACGGATAGCATTTTTGTGCCTTGAATAAGCAACAAGATACCAGGCGTGGGATTTAAAAACCAATTTCAGCGGCTCGGCCAGCTGATTGGTTACCGTCAGTTCAGAATTAAAATAAGTAAATGCAATCACATACTTATTGATGATTGCGCGCTCTAAAACAGTGATATTGTCCCGTTCCTTTTCAGGGCTGCCCCAATAGGAAAAATCAATCTCCAGCCACTGCGGCTGCAAATTGTGGCTGAACAGCCCGGCAACCTTGTTTAAGGCCTTATCCGCATCCGGGTAATTTGAGGATTTCAGGATCTGCAATGCCTGAACCATATTTCTCTGCTCTGCTTGCGTGAAATAGGACTTATCCAATGAAAAACCTTCCAGCAAGGAAATTCCCCCTCCATACCCTTTTTGTGATATAATCGGTACGCCTGCGGCCGAAAGTATGTTAATGTCCCTATATATGGTGCGGGTGGAAACACCAAGTTCTTTTGCCAGCCGTTTTGCCGTTATGTTCTCATGGCTTAACAGCAGGAATATAATCTGAATCAATCTGTCTATCTGCATATCATCCCCCTGTCCCTCTCCATCATCCGGCAGGCGGTTGGGCTGGTGTTCCGCTAAACAGCGGCTCTCCTAAATATTTGTCATGCGGGACTATCAGACATTTTTCAATGGGTTTCCAGTAGCTGTTGTAAAGATTCTTTTGCGCCGCCCCATAGTTTTCTTTCGTATCAAATTCCCAATAGAGCATATACTTAACGCTTTTTACAATACGGGTAAGTTTAAGCGGCGCAAGCCCCTCTTTAATTTGTTCCATATCTATATGATACCCTCTTTTGATAAGACGAAGTAAAAGCATTCCCTCCTGTTCTTCCAGAAAACTTTTCGCTTCAAGCATCAGCGCTTCAAATTCCTCCGTCTTTTGCGGTTTGACCTGGTAAATACATAGTTCGGTAAATGGCATATCAGATTTCTCCTTTGTTTTATTCCCAGCTTACAGCAGATAGTTATTTTCCCGATCCGCAATCTGCAGGGCAACCAATTTACAGGCTGCATATCCTCCCATGACCAAGGGTTCCCTATCACAAAGCGCTTCTGCCTCCTCCCGGCTGTCTGTTTTCAGGATATACATACCTGCCATGCCCGGATATCCTTTAAACACGCCGCAGATTTCCAGCTTTCCCTCATCATCCAGCCTTCTTATATTCTCCACATGCTCTGTAACAACCTTCTTTGTCATCTTATTATAGGTCTTGCTCTTTTCAAGCATGACCATGTACATCAGCTTTTCCATCTTGTATCCTCCTCCGGGATTTGATTTTTACAGCATGGTTCATTATTCCCTTCCATTATATCATTAGGAATGCGACATGAGCATGTCATATTTTTCGGAAAATATTTTCGGGTCCTCATAATCCCCTTGCCTGATTTCCGGGAGGGAGGAATATCTATTCCTTATGGTACGAATCCATACCTTCACATTACCGCCAATGGAATTCGGGCGCTTGTACGCAATGTCTGCTTTCCGGACAGGCAAAACTTATTTCGGACGGGAACCGTCTATGGTATAATGGACCTGTCAAATGAACGTTGCGTGCAGGAGGTTTTATGAAAAAAACATTTATGATATGCGTGCTGATTGCCGGTGTGCTGGCGTCCACCGGATGTTCCGGGAGCCGTGTGAAGGCGCCCAAGGAGGTGTTTGCGCCGGAGGAGGCATTTGCGGAGATTCCCCACAGCAGCTTTGAAGCAAAGTGGCTGGAGGGAGGCATGAAGGATGAGGACGGCCATGTCTATGAGGAGGTCTATGATTTTGTCCTGGCCATGGACAAGGCGGTGATTCCCTATACGGTGTCCGGAAAGCTGATCCAGACCTGCGGATATGACCCCTCTGAGGGCACCTGGGATGTGGAGCGCCGGACAGAGGACGTAACCCAGGAAATGGACCTTACCACGTACCATTGGAAGTTGGAAAATAATCCTGCGTTCGAATACACGGAGACTTTCATCAAAACCGGTCCCAATACCTTTGAGACCGGGGAGCCGGATCACCCCACAGGCATTCATTTTACAGTAGATGTCCTGTCCGGCGGCACGAATCTGAAGGATGAAAGCGGGAAGACCAACCTGCCGGGCGGACAGTGGACCGCCAGACTCTATCTTGAATCCAGCGACAATTTAGGGGTTAACTTCAAGGACGAGGCGGCCATTGACCTGCTGGGCGGTTTTTACGGCTACAATGATTTGCGGTGGGTGGTGACCATTGATGAGCTAAAGCGCGTGGAGAAGGAGCTGAATACCACGGATGAGGAACGTGCCAATGCGCAGCAGGAGGGATTCCGGAAGACATTTCCGGAGGCAGACAGCTTTAAGGGCATGGATTTTAACCTTGCTCAGGACTGCAATAAGGAGCTGGCATTCTCAGACTTCGGTGATGTGGGCGTGGACGCGGCGGCAGCTGCAAAGGACAGGGACGGCGCATTGATGGGCTGGGTGGTAAATGCCCATTCGAAGGACAGCTACATGGGAAATGTGGCTGTCTCCGTGGCTTTTGAGAGCAGCGGCACCATCCGGGGCCTGGAGTTCCTGGAGCTGGAAGATACCCCCGGACTGGGTATGAAAGCCAGGGAGGATGTGTTTAAGGAACAGTTTAAAGGGAAGGGCAAAGAGGCTTTGACCGTAACGGATTCCGGGAATCCCGGGGATTCGGAGATAGACGCCATCAGCGGGGCAACCATCACGTCCAATGCGGTTACAAACGCAGTCAATGCGGCAATGTACTATGTACATCATTACACAGACGCAACACTGTGAACAGGTGGGAATCAAACATACCGCCTTGTATATGACCGCAGACTCCAGATGCCCACAGAGCGTGCCTTTATCCCTGCTTGGCCGTTCAATCATACCATAATCACTCCCTTGGTTTAAGGAAGAAACTATCCGCATGTTCCATTATCCGTCTCCATACATCTTTTCCCATTCTTCCATGGGCAGGCGTGGGGTATGCCATGTTTCTTCCGAGTTGTCCTCCGCTGGTATGATTTTGTTGAACACATACTGAACCCCTCCATCTTCCAAAGGGCGGACCACTAATTCATGGGCATACACCTTAGAGTCTCCCCTGTAGCATAAGGAACATGGCCTGTCTTTACTTTTTGATATAAGATATCATATATATCATAAAAGTTTAATTCCCCAAAGTCATCTTCGCTCCAGTCCACAATAAACATATTATTATTTTCATAACCAATCGGAAGTACATACTGTCGGTTCAATTCCCTGCATTTTTCATCCAGGGACTGCACCCTGAACGCCTTATATTCCTCTGCATCGCTCACCGTATATGCATATAAGACCTCTGAAAACCAGGTTCCCGAAAACATAAGATACCCTTCTTTTGTGTAATCCCATGAATCCACATTATAACTTCCGGTACCCATGTTTTTCAGTTGTGCACCTTCATATTGATAAGATGTCTGCGTGACTTCTATATTCCCATTCCCTGCTTTCAAATCATATTTTGTAAATCCGCCTGACCAGGAAACCTCTATGATTGTAACTGCCGCATCCTTTTGAGATTCTGCCTGTTCACAAAACCGCACAACCTGTTCATGGGCCGTCATGTCAATTTGGTTTCTGCTGTCAACCGCCACATACCCATTCTCACCAAAATGATTTACGATGTTCCGGACATTTTCTAAATCAACTGCCCGGTTCTCCCCTGCAGCCTTTTTATAAAGTTCTATATAGATACCTGTCATATTATCCGCATCAGCCTCAGTATCCTGCCTGGCGTCCTGGGTTTCATTTTCAACCTGGACAGACCGGGGCTTTTCCGGAAGTGCTTCACTGCATCCCCAAACACCAGACACCAGTATGGCACTGACTGTTATTAAACCATTCTTCCAAAACAATCCTGTCTTTTTCCACAACATAACCTCCTCCTTCTCCTGTATCCGTTTACAAATGACGCTGTCAGTTCACACCATGACCGGCCAAACTGCTAAAAAGAATAACATAAAAATGGGTTCATTGTAAATCCTTTCATTATATGTTATACTACAAAAACCGTAGCTGTCCGGCAGGGATGCAATCCCATCCTCAGCCGGAAAACTATTTTGAATCGTATTAAACCAATCGGGATTTAAGAGAGGAAAGATGATGGTAAAGGAAAAAGTATCATTCAAAGAGTTTCAATCGGCAGTTGCGCCGGAACACCAGGCGTTTGTCGATAAGCTTAATAACAAGCTGATAGAACTAGGCTGTAACCTTGTAATCAAGGAAGCAAAGAGCGGTTACACTGCTTCATATCAGCTGGAGAAAAAGACTGTGATGAACTGGGTGTTTCGCAAATCAGGCATTATGGCGCGTATTTACGGTGACAATGCCGGTAAATATGAGGATGTGATTGCTTCCCTTCCTGCTGAAATGCAGAAAAAAATGACTGCTTCCCGTGACTGCAAGAGGCTTATTGACCCTAATGCCTGCAGTGAAACCTGTGTTAAAGGTTTTGTTTATGACTTGGATGGCGAAACATATAAAAAATGCCGGAATGACGGAATGTTTTTCCTGCTGACCAATGAAACAGCGGAGCATATAGCTGAACTGATCTGTGCCGAAGTTACTGTGCGTCAATCGGCTTCACAGCCACAGGACAGCTAAGTCTTATCAATTTCAGTTTATGGGGCTGACTTCATGCTCTGCAGACAGCGGCAGCAGGGATGAACAGGACGGCTTTGGCTGCAGCGGCAAGCACAGGACGGCCGGCCGCTGCTGTCGAAAGCCATTTCAAGGATTCAGCCTAAAATCCCTTGTGTCCCGCTCCGTCCCATTTACAATCAGGGCAATGGAATGGACACCCGGATAATGCTTCCTTACACTCACATCTGCAAAGGAGTGTTTCTTTTTATATGCCTTTCTCTCATTTTTCCCCAATGAAATTTCAGATATCTTAAATAGTTTCCGGTTTCTCTTTCCACTGGCTTTTACATAATCAATCCCGTATTCCAGCCTTATTTTCGATGCTTCTTCTGCAAGGATTTCAAATGAGAATGTCACATCCTCCCCAATCGAAATATCTGTTTCCCCCAGTCTGAAATCCTGAACCTCCACTGAAGGCGCGCACTCATAACCAAAGAGGGCCAATACCTCACAGCTGCCCTTTTTAAGCAGGGTCCTGCACCCGTGCTTTACAATCCAATCCGTATATGCATTCTTCCCATACCAGTCCTTTGCAAGTTCCATAACAAGGTCCGGATGGGTTTTTGAAATATCGTTCAGGTTATTGGCCACGCTTTTACGCACATGCAGGGAGGGATCGGCCTTCAGCTGCCTTAGTATGGGCAGGATCGGAGCAGGGTCCTTTTTTAAACCGGTTAATGCCTGCCCCCACGGCAGCGCCGGGCGGCAGCCTTCGCTTGCAAGCCTTCGGATACATTCATTTTCGTCCTTTGACCAGGCGTACATCTGCTTCATCATACGCTCCTCATGGTTTATGATAAACCATCTTACCGCAAACTCCGATGACGCGTACTGCGTATATCTTGCCAAAGCCGCCATGGAAATATCCCAATTGGCTTCATCCCGCCCGTAAAGTTCAACAAAACCAGGAAAGAAGCCTGCGTAATTATCAAGCCATGAGCCATAGTTCATGACAATCTGATCTATAATACCAACCGCCGTTTCGAAATCCGCGGGCAGGTATTTCCCCAGATTTTCACTGATTCTTGTAATCCGGTCCTTTAACTCCCGCGCCTCCCACGTTTCATCAATTGTTGACTGCAAAAAAACATCTGTTTGGAAATCACTGTAAACTGACTTAATATCCAAGGCCAGTTTGCGGAGCGATTCATAATTATATCTGTCTTTTATTGCGTTTCCCATATATGGTTCCTCGATTCTTTTGACAATCCCCCACAACTTTTTAAGTATAACATTACTTCACATATTTTTCAGCAAAAATAGCAAAGGCTGTTAAGGCAGGAAAGAAGGCAGAATTCCGCAGCAGAAAAACAGGACTTACTCCTTTAAGCGGGCATGATGATTTAACGGAATACCTATGGCCTATTATTCGTGAGATGATTAAAACAGCCTAGGTTTATTGAAAAATGGGTGTGCAGCAAAAGACTTGGGATGGAACGGGCAAACGCTGCCTGCTGGTTTTGTCAATCATGTATACATGGCTTCATTGAATGGTAAATTTGCTGCGGTTATGCCAAGCACAGATTATCTGCTTTAATCCGGACGGATGGCAGGGCTGGGCACAGAAAACATCCCCCATGAAAGAACCGGGCTTGGCAGTCAGGAATTGGCTGTCCTCCCGGTTCTTTTTAAGCCGGATTCCATTCCGCAAACAGAAGTTATCACTTCTTAAATTATATCTATCAAACTTCCATCTTCTGCATCCTTCTTATGATTTCACTTACTCTTTTATCAAAATCCCTTTCCGTATACTTTGATAATCTGCATTGGTCAACGATTTCCCCATCACTCAGGAACAGCACCCGCTCGGTCCTGGCTGCTATATTCGGGTCATGTGTAACCAGAAGGATTGCAATGCCATCCTGGTTGATTTTTGTAAAAAGCTCCATTATCTCTTTTGCCGCCTTTGTATTGAGGGCCCCGGTGGGCTCGTCGCCAAACAGGATTCCCGGTTCACCTATTAAGGCGCAACAGATACCGGCCCGCTGGAGCTGGCCGCCTGAAGCCTGGGTAATATCCCTCTCCTCCAGATCCTCAATCCCCATCTGCCTCATCAGTAGCCTGGCTTTTGCAGTCAGCTGCTTCACGTTCCTTTTGCGGTCCCGGGTCTGGGGTAAAATAATATTGTCTAAAATATTGAGGTTTTTCAACAGGGTTGGCTGTTGGAAAACAAAACCCATCCTGTTCCTGCGAAGATCAGACAGCGCATCGTCTGACAAACCGGACAGTCTGCGCCCCTCAAAGGCCACCTCCCCGCTGTCAATGCCGTCCATTCCGCTGAGGGCATAAAGCAGTGTGGATTTTCCCGAACCCGAGGGCCCCATGATGGATACAAACTCGCCGCTGCCGATTGTAACGGATACCTCATTTAAGACCCTGTGTTTTTCTTCTCCAACACCAAAGGTTTTTATGATTTTCTTACCGGATAATAACTGTTTCATGGCTTACTCCTTTATGGATTGGCATAATTCTACATAGCCTGCATCAGCGGTTCCCCATATGGTTGCCAGCAGACCGGAACAGACCAAAATCAGCGGGGAATATAAATAAGTGGACAGCGGATTAATGGTAAAGCGGAATGCCGCCGCCCCCAACCAGGACGCTGCTGCAGCGGACAGCTTTTCTCCCAGGGTCCCCGCCAGTACCGTTCCCAGTAATATCCCTGCGGACAGTACCAGAAACGCGCGCCAGGCATACTGCCGTTTAATGTCTGAGCCGGTAAATCCAATGGCCCGCAGCACAGCAATGGAATATCGGTCTTTTGCCGTCAGCATTTTCATGAACAATAATGTTACCAGTAACACAATAATCGCTGAGACAAGGCCTGCAATCCGCGACGCTGCCTGTACCGACTGCAGGGTCCCTCCAAAGGTCTGCTCCATGTATTGGTCAATCCCTGAAACTTTTGCATAGGAAAAGCGGGCTGCATACTCCGTAATTTTGTCAGATAACCTGCTTTTGTCTGCCAGATCCGCACAGACCAGGCTCCAAACCGGTGCCGTGGAGGTATCTGTAAAAACCGCCTTGGCGGTCTTTCCTCCATTGGTGATGTCAGAATAAATCCCGCAGACCGTCAGCTGTTTTTCCCCGTCAAACGTCAGCAAGGTAATCTGATTGCCCACATGCTTCTCCATTTCATCCGCGCACATGGCCGAAATGGCAATTTCATTTTCCTTAACAGGCAGGCGGCCCTGTGTATATTGAAGGGGAAATACGGCATGATTGCCCAGTTCCACCTTTAGGTTCCCGGTTCCCCCATTGTCCAGCCTGACCTGAAAAATCTTGGAGACAAACATGGCATAGTCTGTAATTTCCGGGTCATTTTCCAGATAGCGGCCAATATCCCCTGTCTTTTCGGGGATTTGCCCGGTCTGCTGGATGTCCATGCGCAAATCGCATTTTCCCACCCCGATGTTTGTGACAAAATCATCCCCGGAAATGGTATGGTACAGATTCTGCGGTACAATCATAATGAAACTTGCCAGGATGATTACCGCTGTCATCGTAAGATAGAGCCCTTTTCTTGCCAGGACATCCTTCAGCCCAAGCATGAAATTGGAGGAAAAGACGCTGTTCCCAGACAGCCTGACCGTCCTTAAGCTGTGTGGGGGGTCGGCCTGTGCGCCAAACCGGATTGCCTGCGCCGCAGAAATGGTCCGAAACCGCCTCAGGCTCCCATTTACATAAAGCAGAACCAGCAGGAATACAATCGCTGCGCCCGCGCCGCCAAACAGCAGGGCCGTGACATGATCTGTCTCTTATACACTCTGACGCTGCCGACGAATAGCCTTGTGTAG
>ERZ652156.417-NODE-417-length-14403-cov-10.2545_pt1 | contig 14403 bp, 10 predicted proteins | sample MGYA00514760_ERZ652156 | MGnify/ENA metagenome assembly ERZ652156
AGATCTGCGCATGTCTCGTGGGCTCGGAGATGTGTATAAGAGACAGATCCAGAAGCAGCACCTTACATCCAAGTTCGGTCAGACGCAGGGACAGATTGTAGGCAACGGTTGATTTGCCTTCTCCCGGGACACTGGAGGTAACGGCAATGACCTGCTGGTTTTCTTTTTCAGTGAGATAGCGGAATACTGCTGCCATGCGTCCGTAAGCCACCTGATATTCCTGCGGCAGGTTTTTGCTGTCAAGATATCCATCGGCGGTTTCCTTTTTGGAGTCGATGTAAGGTATTTCCCCGATTATATCAAGGCCCAGGGCCTCCAGGGAACTGTTGTTGCGGATTTTGGGGATGAACAGGTAGTAAACAGTGCCCAGTACACAGCCAAAAAGCAGCCCGGAAGCTGTTCCGATTGCTGTATTCCGGAATGAGGCGGATGGGACGCCTGTGGCCTGCCCCGGGGTATCGATGACGCTGACAGAGCCGATACCCATTACCTCCAGCATGACATCTGGAAGCACCTTCATCAGACGGTTCAGTAAGTCCACTGCCTCATGTGGATTTTCCCAGTGCAGGGTAAGCTGCATAAAGGACGTGTCATCCTCTATGGTCACGTTAATGCCTGATTTTAACTGTTCCAGGGATATATCCCTATATTCATCCGTGTCCAGGACTAATTCCAGCACCCGGTTGCTGGTTGCCAGAAGCTGTACGGTTTTCACAAGGTTCCTGGCAAGCTGTATATCCTCATTTTTGGGGACAGGGGTCCCGTTCTGATAGACATCATTGGTATTCCGGGCATTTACAATCATGGAAGCCCTGGTTTCATAAGTAGTCCCTCCGTCCAGGGAAAGGGCAGTGCCGGCCAGGGCTCCCAGCACCATAAGGAATAAGATAATCCAGCGAAGGTCCCAGATTGAATGGAGAAGGTCAGGTATATAGATTTCTATTTCATTATTTGTATCCTGCATTGAGGTACCTCGCTCTCTATCATTTGTATGGGACAATAAGTCCCCCCCTCCCGTCATTTTACCAAAAACCATGGAAACATCAAGTTTAACGTAAGTTTTAATCATGGTCTTTTGTCACGGTTTTAGTTCCGGATTCCAGGTTTTAACTCAGGACTTTCTTGACATATCCGGTACCAGGAACTATAGTAAGTAAAAGGCATTGGCCTGCAATGATGTTGACAGGAAAACGAAGCGTGGGCGGATGCATTTTCATGATATGATTTTTTTGTTAGGAGTTACGATTGAACCTTTTATCTCAACGGACTTGGATGTACATCCTGAAAGACATATTAATAGAATTAAAGTATTTACCCATTGCACTTGCAGCAGGTATTTTAATAGGCGGCGTCCTGCTGGTTTTTTCACGGAACAGGAGAAGGACCTTTTTAAGCATTCTCTGCATCATCTACTTTGTCATGATATTCATCATAACCATATTTGAGCGCGAACCGGGCTCCAGGACAGGAATCAGCCTGACGCTGTTTGAGACCCTGGGTGGACCTCATGACAATGCCTATGTTATTGAGAATATCCTTCTGTTCATCCCCTTTGGTTTTCTGGTTCCCAAGATGTGGAAATGTTTGAGACGCATACCGGTCTGCGTATTTGCTGGTTTTTGTCTCAGCCTTACCATAGAGATAACCCAGCTTCTGACCCAGCGCGGGCATTTTCAGGTGGATGATATTCTGATGAATACCATAGGCGCAGGAGTTGGGGCCTTGTTTGGTTTATTCCGGTTCCGGAAATCAAATGAATATGGATAATGTTTAAAATACTGCCTGGATTATTATTTTGCAAATGACTAATGGGTTTTGAACATATGACAATACTGACAATATTGGCCGGATTAAAGAGAATCCACCATGGAGACGGGAAAACGAATGAATGAAAACATCCATTCAAAAAACCTGTTTATCCTTTCTGTTACGAAGGGTCCCATGACTTTCTTTGTACTGGCGCAGATATTCCATTTGCTGTTCATCGTCCACTTCACGGTCATATGGAGTTGTATTACAGGCGCAGCAATATAGGGCAAATGCAACAAGAATAAGAAACAGTATAATGATAATCAGCCAGAACATATAACCTCCATTTCAGGAATATAGCTGTTAAGCGACTATTATGATAGCAATATAAGTGGGGCCAAGGGCAATATAAAATGCGGCAAAAGCCAATATAAATGCCTCATAGGTCAGTATAAATGCTGCATGGAGCAACATAAATACACCTGCGATACACCACAAGTCCCCCCAAAAAAGGGCTTTTAGAATCTATAAACAATAAAACCTAAAACAAGCAAAAAAGTATCAAATACACCAAAAAAGTACCAGGCCGGCAGACAACCCGCTGACCTGATACCCTTACTATAATCTATCCACATTCCATAAAACTATGCATATCCCAGTGGAATTATGCAGATTCTATCATTTCCGATCACTTCTCATCACAAACCTGGAAAATATAAAATTTCAGATAATAACTCTCATCTGCTGCCCAAAGGATTGGGTGGTCGCTGGCCTGGGTCCGGTATTCCACCTGACGCAGCCGTTTATGGACGTTTCCCGCGGCTTCCCGGATGGTCTTTGTAAACAGTTCCGGGTCCATGAAATGGGAGCAGGAGCAGGTGGCCAGGTAGCCGCCGTCCTTTACCAGCTTCATGCCGCGGAGGTTGATTTCACGGTATCCCTTTACCGCGTTCTTAATGGATTTTCTGGACTTTGTGAATGCAGGGGGATCCAGGATTACCACATCGAACTTCTGGCCTTCCTGTTCCAGCTTGGGCAGCAGGTCGAACACATCCGCACATTCAAAATGCACCCTGTCCCCAATCCCGTTGAGCCGTGCGTTCTCACTGGCCTGGTCCACGGCCAGCTGGGAAGCGTCCACGCCGAGTACTTCCTTAGAACCGGCCAGTCCGGCGTTCAGCGCAAAGGAACCCGTGTGGGTGAAGCAGTCCAATACCCTGTCCGGCAGGATGCGCCTGCACAGGTTCTGCACGGCCAGACGGTTATACTTCTGGTCCAGGAAGAAACCTGTCTTCTGGCCGTCCTCCACATCCACCATGTAGCGGACGCCGTTTTCCGCAATCTCCACCTTGGTGTCAAATGGTTCGCCGATAAATCCTTTGTACCGCTCCATGCCTTCCTGGAGCCGTACCTTGGCATCACTTCTTTCATATACGCCGCGGATGGTTATGCCGTCCTCGGACAGGACCTTCCTGAGCATGTCCACTATCACGGGTTTCAGCCTGTCAATACCCAGCGCCAGTGATTCCACAACCAGCACATCGGAGAATTTATCAATGACAATGCCGGGAAGGAAGTCGGCTTCGCCAAATATGACCCGGCAGCTGGATGTGTCCACGGTGGCTTTCCTGTATTCCCATGCATTCCTTACCCGCATTTCAATAAAGGCATCGTCTATGACCGTGCCCTTTTTCCTGGACAGCATACGCACCGTCAGCTTGGAGTTGGTATTAATGAAACCCTGTCCAAGGAAGAAACCGTCAAAGTCTTCCACGGACACAAGTTCCCCGTTCTGGAATTCCCCTGTAATGGCATCAATCTCATTGTCGTAAATCCACGCCCCGCCAGCCTTTAACGTGCGTCCCTGGCCTTTTTTGATGCGGACCGTGGCTGTTATTGTATATAGATTCTTAGATTCCATGAAATACTCCTGTCATAAATGAATTTTACACGTTTACCATCATATCATAACATGGAAGAAAATTCATCCGGATTTTTCATCTGGCCTTGCTTGAACTTGCTTTGACAATTTTTCGTCTGAACTTCCCCTGACATTACTGTCTGGTATTACCTGGCGCTGAAAATGCTCCGGCATTACTGTCTGTCATCCTCCGATACCCGTCTGATAGATATATGTCAGGCATAAGGGTCAATCTCCAGGACCCCAATCCCCTGGGTGATGATCTGTTCCGTCAGCCTGGCCATCTGCATGGGCGTTTCCTTAAGCCCTGTCTGCAGCCAGTACTGGACAATGCCCACGCAGCCGGACACGATAAAGGAAAAGAATGCGTCGAAAGCAGCCGCGTTGCCGGAGCGGAATACTTCCATCCAGTCCTTCAGGCATTTTTCACGGATCAGCTGCTTCAGCCGGTTCACAAAGTTCAAATCGCCGTTTTCACCCAGCAGGATTTCTATCAGGTCGGCATTTTCATATACAAGGGTGTAGATTTCATTGAAAATCACGGCTGGCCTCTGCTTCAGATCCACGGCATCGTGCTTTAATACCAGCTGGTTAAATTCGTCCTGAAGTTCGGTTTCGGTCTTTTCCAGAAGGTCGAACACATCCTTGTAATGAAGATAAAAAGTGCCCCGGTTCAAATCAGCCATGTCCGTCAGTTCCCGGACCGTTATATCCTGGACCTTCTTTTCCTTTAATAATGAAATGAGACATTCACGCAGCTGTCTTCTGGTTTTCCGGACCCTTCGGTCCATGGATTCTGTACTCATGATTTTATCCTCCTTTGGTGTACAGGGATAGGGAGCACTTGGCTCCCTGGAGTTTACATATTTTTAACAAATTTTTCCTGGACAAAAAATGAAATAGTGTTTATTAATGGTCAAAAACCTTGAAATTAATCATTGTATTTTTGCCATAACTTAGTATAATCCATTATAGTCAATTAATAAACAAATGTCAATTAATAAAATGGAAGTTGCTTATTGGAGCAAAAGACGTATAATAGATTTATATAGATACATACGGATTTTGCCAGATTCTAGCTTGTTCAGATTCCGGATTGAGGGAGGAATGACAGGATGTACTACAATAAATATGTTGGAAAATGCTTTTTGCTTCTGCTGTCGGTCACGGTACTCGCAATATATCCTGGGTTGGGAGCGGTTTGTGCCGAGGCAGAGGAACGTGTATCCGCAGGCCAGGGCATATCCGCGGGCCAGGGCATATCTGCAGGCCAGGGCAAATCCGCGGGCCAGGGCATATCTGCAGGCCAGGACACATCCGCGGGCCAGGGCACATCCGCAGCCCAGCCCAATCTGCCCTATTCCATGGTTCCCGGATGGAACCAATCAGGGGAAGACTGGTACTGGATGGATGCTGACCACACATTACATAAAGGATGGCTGCAGACAGACGGCCGGACTTACTACCTGGATGAAAACGGGGTAATGGTCCGGGGATGGCGGGAAGTGGACGGGGAATGGTACTACTTCCATGAGGACGGAGGCATGAACCTGGGGGAGCTGGTCCTGGACAACGGGGTCTATGGATTCTCTAAGGGCGGGGCCCTGGAATCTGCGCAGTGGGTGGAGAATTCGGGCGGCGGAGCATATGATGCAGGCTGTTATGACGAGGAAACCCAGTCACTTTTTGACGACCTGAATGAGGAGAAAAGGGAACGTTATTTTGATGAACATCCTGACAGGGAAGAGGAATACGACGGGGATATGCACCGGGTGTATGACCGCTATGCGGGCTTTAAGATGGATATGAACCTGAACAAGGCAGCGGCCCACCGGCTTCACGCGGCCATGGCAGGCGGTTATATGGATGACAGGATACCTGGCGAGGGAACGGTGAATGATTATCTGGCCACGGTTCCCTATCGCAAGAACGCCACGTGCCTGGAGCTTTATATCAGGAACTGTAAGGACGGGGCAGAGGCATTTTCCAAGGTGATGGCAAAGACAGGGGACCGGTATGACGGGAAGGGCGACAGGAAATACGCCCTGGAGTACTACCGCAGCCTGGGCATGGCACACGCGGAAAAGGACGGGGCACATTATTTCATGATAATACTGATGCGGTGATGTAAGGAGCATGGAACATGGGACAGAAACTGTTTGACAGGATTAAGAACAGATTACACAGGGTAAAGGGACAGGAGGCAGCCGGGACAGTATCGCCGGCAGCCCGTCTGGCCGGTTTCATCATACATAAAAAGGGATGGATTGAAAGCGTATTTGTGGCCGGGTGCATTTTCTCCCTGATAGCCATGCTTTTTGTGAACGTGAATTATGATTTGACGGAGTATCTCCCGGCAACCGCCCAGTCCTGCATCGGGCTGGACCAGATGGAGGCGGAGTTCGGATATCCCGGCACGGCGCGGCTGATGATTAAGGATGTAAGCCTGTACGAGGCAAAGCAGTATAAGGATAAGCTGGAGGCCGTGGACGGTGTGGACCAGATCCTGTGGTGTGACAGCACGGTTAATGTCTATGCGGGAGAGGACTTCATCAACCAGAAGGATATCGAGGATTACTATAAGGATGGATGCGCTGTCATGGATATAACCTTTGATGAAGGGGATACGGCCAAGAAGACTTCGCAGGCCATTGATGAGATGAAGGCCATCACCGGCGACAAGGGATATTATGTGGGCATGGCGGTCCAGAATAAGTCCCTGACGGAAAATGTGGAAAGCGAGATGAACCTGATCCTCACGGTGGCGGTCATCATGATTTTCGCAGTGCTGTGCCTTACCACAACGGCCTGGTCGGAGCCTTTCCTGTTCCTTTTGGTCATGGGCGTGGCTATCCTTCTCAACCGGGGCACCAATATTTTCATAGGCACCGTGTCGTTCCTGACCAATAACGTGGCAATGGTGCTGCAGCTGGCAACGTCCATGGACTACTCCATTTTCCTGCTGGATGCATTTTCCAGGGAAAGGCAGAAAGGGCTGCTGGAAGAAACAGCCATGGTCAATGCCATTGAGGCTGCCATTAATTCCATTTTTGCCAGCAGCCTGACAACCGTGGTGGGCTTCCTGGCCCTGGTGTCCATGAAGTTTACCATTGGATTCGACATGGGCCTGGTACTGGCAAAGGGAATTATTTTCAGCCTGATTACCGTGGTATTCTTCATGCCGGCCATGATCCTCAAGTTTACGCAGTGGAATGACAGGACCAGGCACCGCCCCTTCCTTCCCAGCTTCCGCAAGTTCAGCGAATGGGTGTACCGCATGCGGTATGCCGCCCTTATCATCATGGTGCTCCTTACGCCTCCGGCATACGTGGCCCAGGGAATGAATGATTTCCTGTATGGCAACAGCGCGGTTGGCGCCAGCGAAGGGACGCAGGTGTACGCGGATGACCAGGAGATATCCCGGATGTTTGGGCGCAGCAACATGCTCCTGGCCCTGTACCCCAACACATCGCCGGTACTGGAAAAGGAAATGTCCGATGAAATCGAGGATCTGCCTTATGTAAAGAGCGTGATGTCCATGGCTAATACACTGCCCCAGGGAATACCGGAGGAATTCCTGCCCTATTCCATTACAAGCGAACTTCATACCGGGAATTCATGCAGGATGCTGGTGTACATAAGGACAAAGACAGAAAGCGACCAGGCGTTCAGGTGCACCCAGGAAATCGAGGATATCATAAAGCGCTATTATCCGGAAGATTCCTATCTGGTGGGTGAGACGCCCTCAACACAGGATATCAAGACCACCATTACCTCGGATAATTCAAGGGTAAATATGCTGTCGCTGTTGGGCGTGTTCCTGGTCGTCATGTTCAGCTTCCGTTCATTTATCATACCGGTGGTAGTCATGATACCCATTGAGGTTGCTATTTTCCTGAATATGGCAATGCCGTATCTTCAGGGGGACACCATGGTGTTCATGGGATATATCATAGTCAGCAGCATACAGCTGGGAGCCACGGTGGATTATTCCATCCTGCTGACCAACAACTATGTGTCTGCCCGCAAGAGCCTTCCCAAGAAGGAGGCGTGTATTGAAGCCCTGATGCTGTCCTGCCCGTCCATATTTACATCGGGCACCATCATCATCCTGGCCGGATATATCATACATTTTATATCCACCACGGCTGCAATCGGGGATTTGGGCCATTTAATCGGACGGGGCGGTCTGTTCAGCGTGATTCTGGTGCTGACCGTCCTGCCGGCCCTGCTAGTGCTCTTTGACCGTATCATTACCAGCAATGAGTGGGACCGTCTGCAGAAGCATTTGAAGAAGCGGCATGAGAAGCGCAAGGCCCTGTTAAAGGCAGGACTGGGAACCATTGCCAATAAGATGTCCATGGGGAACAGAAGTAAAAATATACCAGCGGAGGTGGATAGTGATGAGGTATAGATATAAAAGAATCATGACAGCAGGCCTGGCCGCGGTCCTGCTTTGCACCAATGCAGGCGGAGCCGTGCCGGCATATGGCGCGGAGGCGGCTGTGGATGTAGATGAGACCATGTATATTAACCTGGACTATTACGGAAGGCCGGATAAGATTAATGTGGTAAAAGGCTTAAACCTTAACGGCAGGACGGAATTTACGGACTACGGCACCTATCTGGACGTAACCAATATGTCCAACCAGACAGTCCCTGATTTGGGGGACGGGACCGTGACCTGGAATTTCCCGCAGGCCCAGAAGGAGCGTTTCTATTACAAATGCGCCCTTGATAAAAGCCAGATAACCCTGCCATGGGATTTTGATGTGTCCTATAAGCTGAACGGCGTCCCCACGGACGGCGATAAGCTGGCGGGAGCGTCCGGCCTGGTGGAGATTAACATTAAGGCGGAGCCCAATGACAATGCAGGGGAATATTACCGCAACAACATGATGCTCATGGTAGCTGTGCCTGTGGACATGGGGAAATGCTACAGTGTAGAAGCAGAAGGTTCCCAGACCCAGAATCTGGGGGAGACAACCGCCGTTGTGTTCACAGCCCTGCCCGGTGAGGATGGGGACTACACGGTGCGTATCGGCACGGACAGTTTTGAGACCATCGGGGTCATCATGGCAATGATGCCGGGCACGGTGGAGGATTTGGAGCATATCAAGGATTTAAAGGAAGCAAAGGATACATGGCAGGATGCCGGGGATGAGCTTTATGACAGCCTGGAACAGATGGCCAGGTCCGTGGAAGACATGCGCCAGGGCGTGGGCCAGGTGCGCACAGGCCTGGACTCAGCAGAAAGCGCAAGGCAGAAATGGAGCAATTCCAAGGACAGCATCCTGGCGGGGAATGACCAGACACTGGCTTCCCTGACCTCTGTGTCACAGCAGCTGGAAACCATGATACCCCATCTTCAGACAGCCAAGGAATCAGCGGAAGTAATCCACAAGAGCATGGGCGATATCGTAAATACCATGGGGGAGATGCAGGACCCATTAAGGAAGCTGCACACCCGGCTGAATAACATCAAGAGCAGTGCGGAAGGGATTTCCGGAAATATCCCGGAACTCATGGACCTGATGCAGCAGATTATTGCCCTTGATGCCCAGCTACAGGCAAGTGAACAGGTTTATGTAACAGGAATTGCAACCGCTGGTTCAGGAATCAGCCTTCTGGATGAGGAAGAACTGGAGGAACAGGCAAACCGTTCCCATGGAAACAAGGCTGGGAGCAGCGGATCTGGCCAGACTGCTTCAGGCGGGGCGGATACCGGCAGCGCGGACAGCGCCAATGACAAGGGCAATCAAGGCAGCCAGGAATCAGATGGGGCCGGGAACACAGACAATAAGACCGACCATGGAAACAGCCAGGGAAGCGCAGGAACAGACGGGAAGGATAACCAGGGAAGCGCAAGTACGGACGGGAAAGATAACCAGGGAAGCGGAAGCACGGATGGGAAAGATGACCAGGGAAGCGCAAGTACGGACGGGAAAGATAACCAGGGAAGCGGAAGTGCGGACGGGAAAGATAACCAGGGAAGCGGAAGCACAGGCGGGAAAGATAACCAGGGAAGCGCAAGTGCGGACGGGAATACCAGCCAGGGAAGCGGAAGTGCGGGCGGGAAAGACAACCAGGGAAGCGCAAGTGCGGGCGGCAATGACAACCAGGGAAGCGGAAGTGCGGATGGGAATACCAGCCAGGGAAGTGGAAGTGCGGATAGCAATGCCAGCCAGGGAAGCGGAAGTGCGGATAGCAATGCCAGCCAGGGAAGCGGAAGTGCGGACGGCAATGCCAGCCAGGGCGGCAGCGTTACAGCAAAAGCTAGCCAAGGCGGCAGCCTTACAGCAAAAGCCAATCAGGGCGGCAGTGTAACCGCAAAAGCCAGCCAAGGCGGCAGCGTTACAGCAAAAGCCAGCCAGAGCGGCAGCGTTACGGCAAAAGCCAGCCAGGGCGTCAGCCTTACAGCAAAAGCCAGCCAAAGCGGCAGCCTTACGGCAAATGCCGGCCAGGGCGTCAGCCTTACAGCAACCGTCAGCGCAGCTGCCGGTGCGGACTCCGGTTCCATTGCAAGGGCAGGGCTTTCCGGCGCATCAAAGCCAGGAAGACCGGCGTCCATTGAAAGGCACAATGTACCTCTTGTAAGCGCCCCAGAGGTCCCGGTGGATATGCAGACGCTGATGGAACTGTTGGCAGGCAGACAGTCCATGCTGATGGATATATCCAAGAAGAGCAGTGATTTATCCAGCCTCATGTCCAACCTTATGGACGACACTTCAGACTCCGCCAAATACAGTGCGGAAATCGTGGATAACCTGGATATCCTCATTGAGGACCTGACCGCGCTCCATGATTCGCTGGACACCTATTATCCGGATTTACAGGATGCCCTGGACGATTCCAAGGAACTGGTGGCCAGGACAACGGAAGCACTCAACAACGGCATCAGCACCATGACCATTGTCCAGAACACCTTAAAGGACAGCAGCGATGACTTTGACGCGGCTGCACGTGAAAGCCTGCGGGGCAGCATGGAGCTTTTAGACAAGAGTCTGAGCGTATTTGACAGTACCACTGCCATGCGCCAGGCCGGACGCACCATGAAGGACACCATTGACAATGAGCTGGATAAATTTGACACGGATAACCGGTTCCTGTTCATGGACCCGTCTGCGGAAAAGGTTTCATTTACATCAGATAAGAACAGACCGCCAAAGACGCTGCAGATAGTCCTGCGGACCGATGAAATCAGCGTGGATGACGATGATGCCAAGACAGTGGACGCAGAGGTGGCAAAGGCAAAAGAAAGCCCGCTGCGCAGGATGTGGAATGTGCTGGTCCAGATGTGGAAGGCAATGGTAAGCATTTTCAAAAACAGGTAGCAGGCACAGGGGATTTTTAGTATAATGGTATCCAAAGGGGGTAGGGGATACCGTGGATGAGAGGAACAAACAGGATAAAACCAGATATAAGCTGGCAGCCTCCATGAAGGAATGCATGAAGTCGGCGCCCGTGGATAAGATTACGGTCAAGGAGATTGTGGAGGGCTGCGGCGTCACCCGGCAGACATTCTACCGGAATTTCCTGGATAAATACGACCTGATAAACTGGTATTTTGATAAGCTGGTGCTTCAATCCTTTGAACAGATAGGAATGGGACACACGGTGGGGGAAAGCCTGACCCAGAAGTTTGAATTTATAGTCAATGAAAAGGTGTTCTTCACGGAAGCGTTCCGCTCGGACGACCGGAATTCCCTGAAGGAGCATGACTTTGAACTGATTCTTCAGTTTTATACGGACCTTCTGGCAAGGAAGGACAGCCGGGCGCTGGACCAGGAGCTGCATTTCCTTTTGGAAATGTACTGTCAGGGTTCGGTCTACATGACGGTTAAATGGGTCCTGGGAGGCATGAAGGATTCCCCCCAGGCCATGTCAGCCAAACTGGTGGATGCCATGCCGCCCAAGCTGGCCAATGTGTTTGACCGTTTAAAACTGCTGTGATTTTGGTGCGTGCCGGAATCATGGAAAAGGCGTAAACCGGTCAATGAAGCATACTGGTAATAGTACACAATAAAAATAGTAAAGCTGCACAAAAACAGAGAAAAAGTGACAGACAGAGATGTTTGTCACTTTTATTTTCATGCCGCCGTTGTTATAATATTAACAAATGAAACAAGCCATTGCGGCGGAAACTTCCGGACGCATTTTATAAGAAAAGGAGAGGTAAATCATGGCAAACAGAATCGTATTAAATGAGACATCCTATCATGGCGCAGGCGCAATCACGGAGATTGCCAATGAGGCAAAGGCAAGGGGATTCAAGAAAGCATTTGTCTGTTCCGACCCGGACCTGATTAAGTTCAACGTGACCGGCAAGGTGACAAAAGTGCTGGAGGACGCTGGTCTTGCATATGAGATTTATTCCAACATCAAACCCAATCCAACCATTGAGAATGTACAGACCGGCGTTGCTGCATTTAAGGCATCCGGAGCAGACTATATCATTGCAATCGGCGGCGGTTCTTCCATGGATACATCCAAGGCCATTGGCGTGATCATTACCAACCCTGAATTCGAGGATGTGAGGAGCCTGGAGGGCGTTGCACCTACCAAGAACCCATGTGTCCCGATTATTGCAGTTCCAACCACAGCCGGAACCGCGGCAGAGGTTACCATCAACTATGTAATCACGGATGTTGAGAAAAAGCGCAAATTTGTATGTGTGGACACACACGATATCCCTGTTGTTGCAGTGGTGGACCCGGAAATGATGTCCTCCATGCCAAAGGGCCTGACCGCGGCAACCGGAATGGATGCACTGACCCACGCGATTGAAGGCTACACCACCAAGGGCGCATGGGAAATGACGGATATGTTTAACTTAAAGGCAATCGAGGTCATTGCCCGCAGCCTGCGCGACGCGGTAGAGAACAAGCCGGAGGGCAGGGAAGGCATGGCCCTTGGGCAGTACCTTACCGGCATGGGATTTTCCAACTGCGGCCTGGGAATCGTCCATTCCATGGCCCACGGACTGGGCGCCCTTTATGATACGCCTCATGGCGTTGCCAATGCCATCATCCTTCCCACTGTCATGGAGTACAATGCGCCGTGTACAGGGACCAAGTTCAGGGACATTGCCATTGCAATGGGCGTGACAGGCGTGGAGGACATGAGCCAGGATGAGTACCGCAAGGCGGCTGTGGACGCGGTGAAGAAACTGTCCGCAGATGTTGGCATTCCTGCTGACTTAAAGGAAATCCTTAAGCCGGAGGACGTGGACTTCCTGTCCCAGTCAGCCATGGACGACGCATGCCGTCCTGGCAATCCAAAAGACCCGACCCTGGAGGACATCAAGAACCTGTATCTGTCTTTGATGTAATACCTGGACGGGGAACAGGGATTTGAAGGTTCCATATCAGGATATGTATCAGGACAGGCATCAGGATAGCAGATAAAACAGGATAATGATAAAGCGGATATATCGCCGGCATGGTATCATATCACAGGGCGCTGTATCCGCTTTATTTTGGGTTCCATGATGTTGGGATATGCCTGCTTTAAACAGACAGATATTATATGAAACAATGAAAAATGTACATGGCAACTTCTCCGGCCATGTGATACAATCTATAAAACAATCTAAATATCTGGAGGCAAATATGGAATTTAAAATCACGGTCCTAAACAAAAATAATGAGATAAAGGCGTCCATGGAGGGGGCCTCACAGGCGGTCCTGGCCTGGAAAGGTGAGTATGAGGAAGGGGACAGGATTGAGTTTTGCCTGCCTGGGAAGAACCGCTTTTATATTGTGCGTGTAGACGATACAATGGACGAGTCCTTTATCTATGCAACCGAGGATGTATTGACCTATGACATACCATTTGCAGAAAAAAAGACGTCCTATAATCCAAAATCATTTACAGGGGAACGCCATTACCTGACCATCCGGTATGCTGCTGATTATGAGATTATATCTTACAAAAACCTGGCAAAGAATGTGATGGACCAGCACGGGGAGCATGGATATTATCCCCATGCCTATGCCAATGTGGAGACCAGGGGGGAAGCCGTATTTGCTGCCCGCAACGCCATTGACGGCGTGACAGCTAATCTGTCCCATGGAAAATGGCCTTATGAGTCCTGGGGAATCAACCAGCAGGATGATGCGCAGATGACACTGGACTTTGGCCGCCCGGTGGAGATTGATAAGATCGTACTTTATACAAGGGCGGATTTCCCTCATGATAACTGGTGGGAAAGCGTCACATTCACATTCTCTGACGGGACAGAAGAGACGGTCAGCTTGGAAAAGAGCGTGGAGCCGCACGTGATTCCTATGAAACGGCAGGGGATTACCTGGCTTAGCTTTGGTAAGCTCATAAAGGCGGATGATCCGTCACCGTTTCCGGCGTTGACACAGATTGAGGTGTACGGGGTGGAGACACAGATGCGTGGCTGATGGATAGGGCGGTGGGCTGCGTCCGCGGGGCGGGCCTTGTACCAGAGCCGGCGGACGGGCCGGGGCAGGACGGGTCCCTCCGGGCGGCGGTGGCTGAGACGATGCGTTTTGGAGGGGCAGCTTCTAAGGCCCTGGCAAATAAAAAGACGGGGAATCGGTGCTGTTCGTTGAGAAATCCTGAAGGACTTCCTTAGCTCAGAGCACCTTGGATTCCTGCTTTGATGCAGGAATCCACTCCCGTCTTTTTTCTTGCCAGAACCTAAGAAGCTGCTCCCTCCTGCACGATGCATCCCATCCACCGCTGCCTGGAGGAACCCACCC
>ERZ652156.421-NODE-421-length-14232-cov-6.8183_pt1 | contig 14232 bp, 10 predicted proteins | sample MGYA00514760_ERZ652156 | MGnify/ENA metagenome assembly ERZ652156
TATAAGAGACAGCGAACGGTTACGCCACACGCCCGCCGGGCTGACGCCAAACTCAACGTGGGGCCTGGTCTGTTTAATCGCGCGGGAAACCTGGACGATCAGCTGCTGCGTATTGTGTCTACGCCAGTCTGCCTTTGAGGCAAATCCCTGACCGTACTGCCGCCAGGTCTGCGAATCATTGAGCGCGGACCCCGGTGATTCGGCGTAAAAGTAATCATCGAACTGCACGCCGTCTACCGCGTAGTTCGCCACCACTTCGGTCACCACTTTGGTTATCCAGTCGCGCACTTCCGGAATGCCGGGGTCGAGCACAAAGCGATCGCCCGAGATGCGCACCCACTCCGGGTGCTGGACATAGACGCTGGACGGGGTCTGATAGGCGGTCCGGTTCAGGGCGGCGATGGTGGACGGTTTGGTGTTAGTCGACACGCGGTACGGGTTGAACCAGGCATGCACTTTCATGCCGCGCTTGTGCGCTTCATCCAGCATAAACTGCAGCGGATCGTATCCCGGATACTCGCCGATGTTGCCCGTCAGCATATCCGACCACGGCAAAATTTTTGATGACCAGAGGGCCGTGCTGTCCGGCTTCACCTGGAAAAACACCGTGTTAATGCCGAGGCGCTTAAGGTTGTCGAGCTTGCTTGTCAGCGCCTGCTTTTGCATCGCGATGCGCTGGTCCGCGCTGCGGCCGTTCACCGAGGCCACCGGCGGCCAGTCGAGACGCGAGACGGTCGCCAGCCAGATCCCGCGCATCGGCTCGTTTGCCTGCTGCGTCGGTTTGCTCGCGGTGGGAAGAGGGGTAACCAGTGATTTTGGCGGTTTGGAGGAGCAGCTCACAAGTAAAAGCGCGCAGGCAGCCAGCGCACCAATCCGTTTTACGTGTCGCGTCATTTGCGTATTAGCTCTTGATAATCCGACTGTTGGCCCAAGGATTAAACGCGGGCGCCGCCTGTTCTGTGCTTACCTCATCGTTGAGGGAGTCCAGATACAGGGCTTCCACTTCCGCGCGCGCCCACGGGGTGCGGCGCAGAAATTTCAGGCTCGATTTAACGCTGGGATCTTTTCTGAAACAGTTAATTTTGATTCGGTCGCCCAGTTCGCTCCAGCCGTATTTTGCCACCAGGGCATTGACCATCATCTCCAGCGTTACGCCATGCAAAGGATCTTTGGAAATATGTGCAGTCATAGGTGTCCGGATGTCTCAATGTTTGTGGGGGCAGGGTTTCCGGTGAAAGGGTACAAGAAAGCAGGGGAAGCGGCAATAATATCAAGATCCCCCTTTTTTTGGGCATTAGTTCTCTTCTAACTATTTGTATAATCAATAGAGTAACAATGAAAAACAGGTATACCGATGACGCATAATCAGGTGCTGGGAATCGATCTCGGGACAACGAACAGCGCGGTCAGCGTTTGGCTTGAGGGGCGGCCAGTGCTGGTTACGAATAAAATTGGTGAGGTTCTGACCCCTTCAGTCGTGGGTCTTGATGATGACGGCAATATCCTGACAGGCCGTCCTGCCCGGGATCGTTTACAAACTCATCCGCATCTCACGCAGGCGAGCTTTAAGCGTTTCATGGGGACAGACATCCAGCTTCCGCTTGGGCTAAGGCAATTTCGTGCGGAGGAGTTATCTGCTCTGCTGCTTCGCCAGTTGAAAGAGGATGCTGAAGCCTGGCTTGGCCAGGCTATATCCGATGCGATCATCACCGTTCCGGCTTATTTTAATGATGTACAACGACGGGCGGTAAAAAATGCTGCCAGCCTGGCCGGCCTGAATGCCATCCGCCTTTTAAACGAACCTACCGCAGCTTCTCTTGCTTTTGGGTTACTGGAAAACAGAGAACAAAAATATCTCACTTTCGATCTTGGCGGTGGGACATTCGATGTATCCATTATTGATATGTTTGAGGGCGTGGTGGAAGTCCGTGCCAGCAGCGGAGACGTACACTTAGGTGGAGATGATTTTTCGGATGCCATTCTGCAATGGATGTTGCAACAACACCCGGCTCTAAAAGCAGCCCCCGATACGGTGAGGGCCGAGCTGCTGGCGAAAGCCGAAAGCATGAAACTGACGCTTAGCCAGCATGCACAGGCCGAGGTCACTCTATGCTGGAATGATACGGAGTGGCGATGGTTAATGAATGAAGAGCAATTTGCCCAGTGCTGCAAACCGCTTTTAAATCGGCTTCAACATCCTGTTCAGCAGGCGCTCAATGATGCGCGTTTCTCCGTGCGCGATCTGGACCATATCCTTCTGGTGGGAGGGGCGACGCGCATGCCACTCGTCCGCCAGACTGTCGCGCGACTTTTTGGTCGCTTCCCACGTCACGATCTTCATCCCGACGAAGCCGTAGCCCTTGGTGCTGGCGTTCAGGCCGGTATGGTCATGTCTGATGTCGCCGTGGAGGATATCATTCTCACGGACGTGATGCCTTTTTCTCTGGGTGTTGAAGTTGCCAGGCGGAGTTCGGAGCGTCTTGAGACGGGATTTTTCCTGCCACTCATCGAACGAAATACCTTTCTACCCGTGAGTAAGATGGAGACAGTCAATACCGTTGAAGATAATCAACGCACTGTATTGCTGAAGATCTACCAGGGGGAGGCGCGCAAAGTTCGCGATAATATTTTTCTGGGTGAAATGAGTATTGATGTCCCACCTGCACCGGCGGGAGAGGTCTCTCTGGATGTCCGCTTTACCTATACCCTCGATGGTTTGCTGGAAGTCGAATGTCAGTGTCAGGGAAACCCCGCCATCTCAAGACGGATTATTGAAAAAGTGCCGGGGCAGATGAGCGATGAACAAATTGCCGAGAGTCTGCAAAAGCTCGCCGCACTCAAAATCCACCCTCGCGATCGTAAGGAAAACGTCGCGCTGTTGGCTCGCTGTTCGCGACTCTATGAACGGCTGCTGGGGGACGAGCGAGCCTGCATTGACCGGCTTACAACAGAATTTGAGTGGGCTCTTGAGAGTCAGGAGCCGCAGCGGATTGAACGTTCTGCACGAGAGGTTGAACTTTTTCTCAATAGCTACGAAGGGGTCAGGTAGATGAGCATCTGGCAAACTCTTGATATTGCTCCTACAGAGGATGAATCGGAAATTCGGCGAGCCTACGCACGCCAGTTAAAAAAGAATCGTCCTGATACCGACCCCACTGGTTACCAACGCCTACGGGAAGCCTTTGACGATGCAAAACGCTTAGCAAAGGAAGGCAAAGAGAAGGATCCACAACGTGTTTTAGTTGATGAACCAGCGGCAATGGTTGATCGTCAGGAAGAAACTGATGAACGCGTGACCGTTTTCTTACCAGAGCGCGAAGCGTTATATACGGAACAGGAAATATCTGCTCTGGCTTATAAGCTCGTCAACGAAGAAATATCCGGCATTGCTTCTCTCAAGCATCTCTCCGCCCGCATTAACGGGCGAGGAAGTCTTGAACAACAACGGCTTTTCAGTCAACGTCTTGCCGCTGCACTGGCTGAACAGGCTGGATTAACTGAAGCGCAACTTGATATCGTGGCGGAAATGCTGAACTGGCGGATACATGATTACGACTTTAGCCATATCATCCCGCTTTACCTTCAACACGCCATTAATCATCAGATCCGCCAAACTGAAATCCTCCGAGCCTGGCAGAAAATGGAGGCGGAAGGGAAGCAGGGATCATGGCGGGAGAGGCTGGCTATTAAGCTGCTCAGAAGTGAACGACCGAACGTACCTTTTTGGATACGATTATTGCCGGGTTTGATTGAAACTATGGCAACACGATATCAATACGTACTGCAATCTTTTCCGGAAATCCTCCCCCGGCTCAATCCTTTTATTCTGCAGTTCCTGCAGAGAGCACGATTAGGCCTCACATCGGCGGGTCTTTTCTTATTGGCATTCTGGGGTTTTCTTTTCAGCGCTATTTTACCCTCCACTGGGGGTATTACCCTCGTCAGTACCATTACAATTGCAACGCTTATTTTCTACCTTTACGTCAGCGATATGGTGTTGATAAGCGCCCATTCCAGACCCAGATTGCTCAGCGCTTTTTTAGGCATTGAGTTCCTGCTTTCACTCATTATTATTCAGTGGTTCTTTGGCGGACTCTATTTTGCTGCTCTTTCGGCCATTACTACACCCGGTCTGGGGCCACCACTCCTGATGACGGCGATCTTTTTGCTGCTGTCGGCGATAGCCGTATGGGCAGTGTGGCCGAATCGAAAAGTACCGGCGATCCGCTTGCCCGGAATTATCATGAGCAGGCTCTTTTCCAGTCCATGGCGGATCCTTGAGGTGATGAATTTCGCCTGGTATAGCTTTATCTGGCTTTTCATTCATTACTTTATTTGTGCTGCGGTTATGGCGGCGCTGATTAATCAGTTTAGTGAGAGATGAATTAAATATGGCGCTCTAATAATAAAAGGTCACCCGGCTTAAGCCAGAGTGACCTTATTAAATTTTCAGCTATTTATTTCTTATCAGCGAACAGCTCCGGCGCCCACGGACGCGGATCCACCTCCATAAACGGCGCGCGCTCGAAGCGGTCCTTCAGCGCCCACGGCACCGTGCAGTCGAAGATGGTCTTGCAGGAGATGCCGTTTGCGCGAATTGAGGTGCTGTAATCCGGCGACTGGGACGGATCCAGCTGGTGGCCGCGGATCCCCGGAATATTGGTGATGCTGACATCGCCCTGCATGCGGGTGGTCATCGCCCACAGGATGTCGTCGCTGTCGAAAATATCCACGTCTTCGTCGACAAGAATGATGTTCTTCAGCTCCGAATAGGTGGCTAAGGCAATGAGCGCCGCCTGTCCCTGACGTCCTTCGTCTGACGGCTGGCGTTTTTTCACCTGCAGGATCCCGAGGAATTTACCGCCGCCCGCGGTATGCGCATAGACGTTTTGCAGGAAGCCCGGAATCGCCTCTTCAACGGCATTGCGGATGCTGGCTTCCGTCGGTAAACCGGCCAGGGTGGTATGCTCTTCTCCCGGTCCCACCAGCGTTTGCAGGATCGCGTGGTTTCGCATGGTCACGGCTTTCACTTTGATCACGGGCAGGGACGGGTTCGCCTCGCCGCAGTAGCCCGGGAACTCCGGCATCGCGTGGCCGGTATTGGTGTGCTGATCTTCTCTTACGCGCACGCCCGGAAGCAGTTCGCCCTCAATGATGATTTCCGCCCGCGCGATCGCTTTCTCTTTTACCGCCACGCCCTGTACCAGTTCGACCGGCTGCTGGCGCAGCGCCCCGGCGACGCCCAGCTCGTTGTAGCCAAACGGCGTGGTGGGCGCCTCAAAGCACGCGCCGATATAGATGGCGGGATCGAGCCCCATATTGATCGTCACCGGCAGCGGTTTTCCGGCTTCTTCCGCCTTTTTGCGGAAGACTTCGATATGCCGACCGGCGGCAAGGAACATGGAAAGCTCGTCGCGCTCCTGAACGCAGAGGCGGTGGATGGTGACATCCGTCAGCGAACTGTCTTCCGGATCGCTCGCCAGCACCAGCCCCAGACAGAAGAACGGGCCCGCATCAATCGGCGTGTTTGTGGGGGCCGGAAGAAGCTTGCGCAGGTCGAAGTCGTGGTCGTCAGCGTAGAAAACCTGTTCCTGGCAGGGCGCCTGCGAGGCCGGAACGACAACCGGCGCAACCGGCTTTTTCACCGCCTGGCCGACGTGTTTTGCGAGTTCAGAGGGCTCGCAGCCCAGAAGGAGCGCCGCACGCTCGCGGCTGCCGTGCATGCCCACCAGGATGCGGGAGCCCGGATAGCCCTTCACGCTGTTGAACATCATGGCCGGGCCTGTACGCGTTGGACGTTTTACCGTGCCTCCCGCGCCGATATGACGGTAGACCCCCGCCAGCTCCGCGTTGGGATCGACCGGATAATCGGTTTCAAGATACTGCCCTTCGTGGCGCTGAAGCAGGGCGATGGCGCTGCGGAGATCGTTGATCGGGTTTTCCATATTTTCCTCCCTCGTTTGAATACCTCCATTTTTATGGCAATGACCAATAGCATCAATTGCATCATTACTGCTAAATTGATAATTAAATTAATATCAAAAAAGGAAGCGTTCCGTGCAGTTTCGTCAGATGCGCCATTTCATCGTGGTGGCCGAAGAGCTCCACATGCACCGGGCCGCCGAGCGTCTGAACATGGCGCAACCGGCCCTGAGCCAGCAGATAAAGGCGCTGGAAGAACGTTTAGGCGTCACGCTCTTTAGCCGGGCGAACCGCCGCTTAACCCTGACGCCCGCAGGTGAAGCGTTTCTGGTGAAAGCCAGGCTCGCCATCTCCCTGACCGAGCAGGCGGTTCTGGACGCCAGGCAAACGGCACGGGGCGAGCAGGGGGTATTAAACCTGGGGTGCGTGTCGAGCGCGATGTTCGACGGCAGGCTGCCCGCCGCGCTGCGCCAGATGCATACGCGCTGGCCGGCCATTACCATGTCGCTGGTGACGGGAAACGTGCAGACGCTCTACGCGGCCGTGCAGAGCAACCAGCTCGATGTGGCTATTATCCGGGCGCCGCTGCCGTCGCTGCCTGACGATCTGCAAAGCCGTCCATTCACGTCAGAGAAAACGGTACTTGCGCTGTATCGTCAGCATCCGCTGGCGGGATCTTCCGCGCTGACGCTTTCGTCGGTGAAGGACGAAAAATGGATCTCCCTGCGCGACCCGGAGGGAATGGGGCTGGAACAGTACTTTTATGACGCCTGCAGCGGGGCGGGCTTTCAGCCGGACGTGGTGCAAAACGCGACCGACGTGCCCACCGTGATAAGCCTGGTCTCGGCGGGATTTGGGCTGGCGCTGCTTCCCGCATCGGCAAAGGCGGTGAGCGTTGAGAACGTGGTTTACGTGGACATCCTCGACCGGCTCCGTGAAAGCGAGCTGACGCTGGTTTGTCACCGGATTATCCGATCAGAAGTGCTTAAAAAGTTTCTGGTTACCCTCGATCAGACCTGACGCCCGGCGGCCTGCAGCAGCTGCTCGCGCAGCCAGGCATTCGCCGGATCCTGGCTGTTTTTCGGGTGCCAGTACATGTAGATGGTAATCGGCTGGAGCGGCAGCGGCGGCGCAAAGAGATCCAGCGTGCCGGCAAACCGTTTCAGCATCCGCTCCGGCAGGGTGCACGCCAGGTCGGTACCGGCAACAAGCGCAGGCGCCACGGCGTAGCTCTGCGTGGACATCGCGACGTGCCGCTGGTAGCCCAGCCCGGCCAGGGTTTGATCGACAAAGCCGGTAAACGGATCTCCCGCCGATGACACCACCAGATGAGAAAGCGCGCAGTAGCTTTCCAGGTCTAACGCTCCGGTCCCGCGCGGATGGCCTTTACGCTGGGCGGTGGCAAACGCATCGTCGAGCAGTTTGCGCCTCACCCAGCCGTCATGGGCGCCCGCGCTCACGCCGATGTAGATATCCACATCTCCGTTTTCAAGCTGCTGCGGCAGTTCGGACATCTGTGGCAGGGCGAAGCGCAGGCGAATACCTGGAGCTTCGGTACCCACCTGGTTAAGCAGCCCTGTGCCCAGCATCAGCGCCGGGTTTTCGTGCAGCGCGATAACAAAGGTCCGGGTGCTGGTCTGGGCATCAAACGTGGTGGGAGAAAACATCGCGCTGATGCCGCGCAGCACGCTCTCCACCTGCGGCTTAAGCGCTTCCGCTCGCGGCGTCGGTAGCACCCCACGTCCATGTGGGGAGGGAATAAACAGCGGTTCGCCAAACAGCGTTCGCAGACGCGCCAGACGAGCGGACAGCGCGGGCTGGCTGATGCCCAGCCGCGCAGCCGCATGGGTGATATTCCTGTCCTGAAGCAGGGCGTCCAGGGTCAGGAGCAGGTCGATGTCCATGTCAGAGACGGGCGTCATTTTATTTCGCGCTGCCGGCGTCCCGGTTGGTATAGGTCACAGGGACCCAGGCATAGCCGCCGTTTTCGCCTTTGGTGACATAGCCGATACCCGGGAACGGCAGATGGGGCGCGGCAACCAGGTCTTTATTTTTCACAAAGTCCGCAAACGCGTGTTCGCGCACGCTTGCGGCTTTGTTCTGATCTTCATCGTAGGTAATGGTCACGTCAGGCTGCGGGAACTGAACCGCCGCGGCATGAATGATGTCGCCGACAAAGGTGATCTTCTCGCCGTTGCTTGTCAGCGTGTAGAAGGCTGAACCCGGCGTATGGCCGGGATGAACCGTGCCGGTCAGCCCGGGGAGAATCTCAGATGTGCCGCTAAACGGCACCACTTTACCGGCGTCAAGATAGGGTTTTAAGGTTTTCTGCGCGACGTCAAAGTAGTTCTTGCCGTAGCCGGTTTTTTTCTGATTCTCGTCGTTAAAGAAAAAGTCGACGTCCGGTTTGCCAACGAAAACGCGCGCGTTGCTGAACACCACCTTGCCGTCTTTCACCAGGCCGCCCGCGTGATCGGAGTGGGCGTGGGTCAGCAGGACTTCAGTAATGTCCTCGGGTTTAATCCCCTGGGTGGCGAGGCTCTCAATCAGACGTCCGCCGTTGCCGGGGCCAAAGAGCTGGCCTGAGCCCGTATCCACCAGAATTTTATGTCCGGGCATCGCAATCAGGAACGCGTTAATGGATACCTCAGGCGGGTTGGTCTGGAAATTTTTCGCGAGCAGCGCATCGATTTTTTGCGGCGTTGTCCGGCGCAGCAGCTTGTGCAGATCCTGCGCGACGGTCCCGTCGGTAAACGAGGTGACCAGAACGTCGCCGACCTGAACGCTGTATCCGCCCGCCGGTTGTTTAACGACGTGCTGGGGCGTCTCTGCCGACGCCTGCAGCGCAGGGTAGAAAAGCAATGAACTGGAAATCAGCGTAGAAAGAGCAAGTTTTTTCACGGTAAGCATACGAGTCTCCTTTGAAAGCACTCATCTTACTTCTTCGTAAAATTATAAGAACCTGCCCAGAAATGATAGGACCTATAAACGCAGTGGATAGCACAACGCAGAAGCCGGGTGGCGATGCTGCCTTTCCCGGCCCGTAAAATCTTATTTTTTCAGCGGCGCGTTCCAGCTGTCCGGCGTGGCTTTGGACCAGGAGCCATAAGCGGCATTTGGCAGCACAATCCAGTCGTTTCCGAAGTGTTCCGCGCTGGCTTCAACCAGCTCGCGCTGCTGCTCGCTCGGCTTTTTATTTTTAAACTGCACGGCGAAATCCGGCAGGCTGTCGCCAAACAGCATCACGATCTGCTGCTTTTTGAGGATGCTCTGGCGACGCTCTTCCTTGCTGACCGTGTCCAGAAGCACGCTTTCATCGGACACCTGCGGAAGTCCCAGGGCTTTTAACGTCCTGAGCGTATCGGCTTTATTTTCCTGCATACGGTCCGAAACATAATAGATACGGACCTTGCTTTGATTCACATGGTCAAGAAACGCCTTCGCGCCCGGAATTAAGCCGGGTTTGCCCTGTTTTTCCCAGTCGCTCCAGGTGTCCCATTTTGTATAGTCGTGACACTGCTCGGTGTCGCGCACCAGCAGAGGGGTGTTATCCAGCACCGTTTCATCCAGATCCATTACCACGGCGTAATTTTCAGGCGTTTTCAGCTCTTTTAACTTCTCGTTGAAACGCTCGGTGGCAAACCGATACGTCTGCAGCTGAAGAGCCACGATCTCTGCCGATTTCTGCTGATAGCGCAGCGCCATTTCGTACGCTTTGGGTTCACACAGCTCGCCCCCGGCGGCCGTCGCCGCGGCCGTTGCACTCAAAACAGGTAATGCCAGCAGTAATACCTTAGCCATTGAATTCACACTTTTTTCCTCAACACCCTGGTTAAAATCCCGAAAGCGTAATGAAATTCAATGACAGAAATATGAAGGCCGCACCGCTAGACCAGCATGTAATACCAGAACAGGGCGACTTCGTCCTTTTCCGGTAAGGCGTTGTAGAGATAACGATCGTATCCGCCCAGGGTAAACCCGTAGTTGCGGTAAAACAGACAGGCAGAGACGTTCACATTTTGTGTTTCAAGCCGTAATCCCGGCGCGTTTACGCTACGGGCCCAGACGTGCGCGGCGGCCATTAATTTTTGCGCGGCGCCGGTTCTGCGTTTCGTGCGCTCCACGGCAATGTAATCCACCGAGATAAACTTATTCCAGCCGATAGACGCGGTAATAAATCCGGCAATTTCCCCGTCATCCGTTTCGGCAATAAGAAATATGGCGTCCGGATTAACGCTGTGGTTTTCAAGGGTTTGGATATCGAGCTCGTAGGTTTTAATCCAGGGCACGGCGACGGCTTCGATATGCAAATCGCAGTGGATAAAGGGCTCTCGCGCAATGTGGCTAATGGTGAAAGAAAAGTCACAGCATTCAAGGCGAGCGAGGTCGGTATTGAGTCCTTTTCGAATCTGCATAGTCTTCCCGGTAGTGAGTTATTTCATAAAGAATAGACGAAGCGGTTAAATTCGCTGGCCTAACACACTTTTAATCCTGAACTAAGCTTGTACTTCGTTCCGCGTAAAATGTGGGTCATTCGAGGACAATGAATGGAATTCAGGACATTTCAAAAGCAGTGGGGTGCTGAGTTTATTTCCGATGACGTTGTACGTTTTCGCGTCTGGGCAGAAGGACAGAAAGAACTTACGCTACGTCTGGCCGCCGCCGACGTGCCGATGACGGCAGCTGGCGACGGCTGGTTTCAGGCAGACGTACCCGGCGTCACGCACGGTGCAGAATATCAATTTGTTCTGCAGGACGGCATGACGGTGCCCGACCCCGCCTCGCGCGCGCAAAAAGGCGACGTTAACGGCCCCTCCATCGTTATCGATCCCCAACGCTATCAGCCGGTCAACCGGGACTGGGCAGGGCGGCCGTGGGAAGATACGGTTATCTACGAGCTGCACATCGGCACGTTTACCCCGGAGGGCACCTTCCGGGCCGCCATCGACAAGCTGCCGTATCTGGCAGAGCTCGGTATTACCCAGCTTGAAGTGATGCCCGTCTCTCAGTTTGGCGGAACACGCGGCTGGGGGTATGACGGCGTGCTGCTGTACGCCCCGCACTCTGCCTACGGTACGCCGGAGGATTTCCACGCGTTTATCGACGCCGCGCACGGGCTGGGACTCTCCGTGGTGCTGGATATCGTGCTCAACCACTTCGGCCCGGAGGGGAACTATCTGCCGCTGCTGTCGCCCGCGTTTTTTGATGCACAGCGGATGACGCCGTGGGGCAACGGCATCGCTTACGAACGCGAGCCGGTAAGGCAGTACATTACCGATGCGCCCCTCTACTGGCTGACGGAGTACCGTCTGGACGGCCTGCGCTTTGATGCCATCGACCAGATTAAAGACGCCTCGGAGACGCACATTCTGGAGGAGATTGCCGCAAAAATCCGCGACGCGATCCCGCACCGTCACGTTCACCTGACCACGGAAGACAGCCGCAACGTGATTTTCCTGCATCCGCGCGATGAACAGGGCAACACGCCGCTGTTCACCGCCGAGTGGAATGATGACTTCCACAACGCCGCCCACGTGTTTGCCACCGGCGAGACGCATGCGTACTACCAGGATTTTGCCTTTGAGCCGGAGAAAAAGTTCGCCCGGGCGCTGGCGGAAGGCTTTGTCTACCAGGGCGAGATTTCGCTGCAAACCGGCGAATCCCGCGGGGTGGAGTGCCAGACGCAGCCGCCGCAGTTCTTCGTCGATTTTATTCAAAACCACGATCAGACCGGGAATCGCGCCCAGGGCGAACGGCTTATCACCCTGGCCGGAGCCGACAAGACGCGGGTGCTGCTTGCCGCGCTGCTGCTTTCCCCCCATATCCCGCTGCTGTTTATGGGCGAGGAGTTTGGGGAAACGCACCCGTTCCTGTTTTTCACCGATTTTCACGGCGATCTGGCAAAGGCGGTGCGGGAAGGGCGCGCAAAAGAGTTTACCGGCCATGCCGGGCACGATGAAACCGTCCCGGATCCGAACGACGTGAACACGTTTATCCGTTCAAAACTCGACTGGAATAAGATTGCCACCGACGAAGGCAAAACGTGGCTGCGCTTCACGCGCCACCTGCTGACGCTGCGTCATCGCCATATCGTTCCGCTTCTGCGTCATGGCGGCGCCGTTGAGGGCAAGATAATCAAGACCGCGCCCGGCATGGTGGCGGTGAGCTGGCATTTCACGTCGGGGACGCTCTCTCTGGCGCTGAATATCGGTAGTAAGCCCGCCGCGCTGCCCGATCTTGCGGGTGAGACGCGCTTTGCCTGGCCGGAAGTCACTGACGTTTTACCGCCGAACGGTATTGTCGTTCGCTTTGCTGATGGAGAAGCATCGTTATGATCCCTTCCGCCACGTACCGTATTCAGTTCCGTAATGGCATGACCTTCGACCGCGTTGCGGCGCTGGTGCCTTATCTGAAAGATCTTGGCATCAGCCATCTCTACGCGTCGCCCGTATTTACCGCCACAGCGGGTTCCACTCACGGCTATGACGTGACCAACCCGAATGAAATTGACCCCGCAATCGGCGGACGAGACGGTTTCGACCGCATGGCCACGGCGCTTAAGCAGGCCGGCATGGGGCTGATTCTGGACATTGTCCCGAACCATATGTCCACCTCGCTGGAAAACGGCTGGTGGCGGGACGTAATTGAATACGGCCAGCAGAGCCGCTATTTCCGCTATTTCGATATCGACGGGTCGCGCCCGCTAACGCTGCCGTTCCTCGGCGACACCTTTGAGGCGGAGCTGGAGAAGGGGGCCCTCACCCTGAAGCGTGACACCGTCACGGGAAAGGCCTCTCTGGTCTATTACGATACGGCGTATCCGCTCAACCCGGGCACATACAGCGAGGATAAGAGCATCGCTGAATTGCATGAAGCGCAAAGCTGGCGGCTGATGTCCTGGCGGGAAGCGCCGAAGCAGCTCTCGTGGCGGCGCTTCTTCGAGATCACCGGGCTGGTCGGCGTTCGGGTTGAAGACGAGCCGGTATTCGACGATACGCACCGGCTGATCCTGGAGCTGGTTCACGCTGGCGTGGTGGACGGCCTGCGAATCGACCACGTCGACGGCCTGGCCGATCCGCTGGGGTATCTGCAGCGCCTGCGGGAGAAAACCGGGCCCGACTGCTACATCACGGTTGAAAAAATCCTCGCGAAGGGAGAACAGCTCCCCGCCGACTGGCCGGTATCCGGCACCACCGGCTACGAGTTTATCGCCTCGCTGGCGGAAGTGCTGGTCGACGACGATAACCTGTCGCGCCTGGAGACCATCCACGACGAAACGCTGGGGTTAACGGTCGATCGCCACGCGGAACTGCGCGATGCCAAGGGCCTGATGACCGATCGCAATTTTGAGGGTGAATTCACCACGCTGCTTAACTTTGCTTACGATCTGGCCCGCCGCAATGAGGTTGCGCTACCGCGCGAGGATATCCGCCACGCGCTGCGCGAGCTGCTTATCGCCTTTCCGGTCTACCGCACCTACGGCACCCGGGAAGGATTAACCCCGCCGGACGTGGCGCTGCTTAACCGCGTGATCGCCAGCGTGGAGACGTCTGAAGCGGCGCTGAGCCTGATTGTGCGCATTCTTACCGGCGACCTGCCGGAAGATTGCCGCGAGTCCGCCGCGCTGTTCAGAACCCGCTTCCAGCAGCTTACCGGGCCGCTGATGGCGAAGTCCGTTGAAGACACGCTGTTCTTTCGCCACAACCTCGAGCTGGCGCTCAATGAAGTGGGCGCCGACCCGACGCCGCGCGCGTTTTCATTATCCCGCTTCCACCAGGAGATGCGCATTCGTCTCGCCCGACAGCCCGACGCGCTGCTGGGCACCTCCACGCACGATACCAAGCGCGGGGAAGACGCCCGGGCGCGTCTCTACACCCTGACGGAAGCGCCGGAACGCTGGGGGGAAAATCTGGCCCGCTGGCGACAGATGAACCAGACTCAGGTGCGTTTTCTCAATGACGGTACCGCGCCGAACGCTGCCGATACCTGGATGATCTATCAGGCGCTGGCGGGCGTCTGGCCCGCCACGCAGTCGCCGGACGACGCCGAAGGGCTTAAAGCACTCGACGCGCGATTCATCGGCTTCCTCGAGAAAGCGCTGCGCGAGGCAAAACAGCGCACCGACTGGATCGACAGCAACGAGAGCTATGAGAGCGTGGTGCTGAGCTACGCGCGGCACCTGCTTTCGCCGGACAACGTGCTGTTCCTGCAGGATTTTAGCGAGGCGATGCAGCCCTTTATCCGGGCCGGGCTGATGAACAGCCTCAGCCAGACGGTAATCAAGCTCACGGCTCCCGGCGTGCCGGATAT